>Ga0209606_1000126_pt1 | contig 127564 bp, 103 predicted proteins | sample AD_UKC057_MetaG_FD_184412 | JGI IMG/M metagenome (GOLD analysis project Ga0209606, IMG submission 184412) | Active sludge microbial communities of municipal wastewater-treating anaerobic digesters from USA - AD_UKC057_MetaG (SPAdes) (version 2) | ecosystem: Engineered > Bioreactor > Anaerobic...
TTAGAGGTTATATAGGGGTAAAAAGGCAAAAAAAGAGCAAAATATACTCTTTTTTCTGGGAAAATTGCTTTCTAAACTAGAAAATAACCCCTAAATATTTAATGCCCTAATTATTCAACGGTCTTATTTATTTAAGCTTAAGCAATTTTACGGTAGTTGAACCGTGTAGTGATTCAGTTTTAACTAAATATATACCAGGCGCTGTATTAGCTCTATTTACATCTTTTCCGTCCCAGATAAAATTGGAATATTTACATACAATAACATTTCGTTGTCAATAAAAATATCCTGTAAATCTATTCGACTATGCAATCCAGGACAGGAAGCTGTTCTTTCAGAAAGTCGTTATAGCGATCTTCTAAAATTGCTTGGCGGGCTTGTTGCATCAGTTCTTGATAGAAATAGAGACTGTGAATGGTAGTCAAACGCATTCCCAAAATTTCATTCATAGTAATTAAATGCCGGATATAGGCACGGGAAAAATGCCGGCAAGTGTAACAATTACAGAGAGGGTCAATCGGAGAAAAATCTTCTTTATAACGTGCAGACTTGATAATCATCTTGCCGTAACGAGTGAAGATACTGCCTTTGCGCGCATTGCGAGTAGGCATCACGCAATCAAACATATCGACTCCGCGAGCAATATTATTCAGCAAATCAGTGGGAGTTCCGACGCCCATTAAATAACGAGGTTTGTTTTCCGGTAAAACTGAATTCAGAAATTGAGTGATGCGAAACATATCGGTTTTGGGTTCTCCGACTGCTAAACCACCGATTCCGTAGCCGTCAAAATCCATTTCCATCAGTTTGCGAGCGCTCTTTTCCCGCAAATCTTCATAAATTCCGCCTTGCACAATTCCGAACAGAGCTTGGTTTCCCGAATTGGAAAAAACTTCTTTTCCGCGTGCTGCCCAATTTAGCGTCAATTTCAAACTTTTTTCCACATAATCTCTTTCAACTGGATAAGGAGGACATTCATCAAAACTCATGATAATATCTGCTCCCAAAGCTTCCTGAATGGCAATTACTTTCTCAGGAGTAAAAAGATGGTATGAGCCGTCTATATGAGATTGAAAACGGACACCTTCTTTGTTGATTTTTCGTAAAGTGGCTAAACTCATAACTTGATATCCGCCGCTGTCAGTAAGCATAGGTTTGTTCCAAGAAATGAATTTATGCAGTCCGCCTGCAGCTTTAATCAATTCATGCCCGGGCCGTAAATATAAATGATAAGTATTACCCAAAATGATTTGAGCATTGCCTTCTTCCAATTCTTGCGGGGACATGGCTTTAACACTGCCAACTGTTCCGACTGGCATAAACACTGGAGTTTTAATTTCTCCGCGCGAAATGTTAATTACTCCCGCGCGCGCTTGTCCGGATTTCGCTTCCAAAGTAAATTTGAACATCATTATCTCTCTCTAGTTATTCTAAAAAATATGTTTTGAATTTTTATTTGCAGACTGCGTTTTTTTGGCAAGAAAATTACGACTTGACACGACAGATAACTTTTTAGAGAATGAAAATATGGGAAAGAAGATATTCAGTTTAATTGCCGTAAGTGTTCTTTTGCAGGCATTGCTCTGTGCATGTGACATGAGTGCAATTATTATGAATAAAGATACACCCTTTTCATGTGGTGTATATTCCGCATCCGACAGTCAATTTGCCGATTTTACCACTCCGCAGGATTACTTGGCTTATGTAATGAGTCGGTCTAATGCAAGCACCAATAATGACGGCTACGGAATCCTTTATTATTCGCAAGACAGCTTTGTCCTAAAAGAAGATAACTATTATTATAAATATGTTCATTCCTATCAGGAACACGGCAATGTCTGGTATACGGGAAATTATTTTAATGAGCAAAATCAGCCTGACATATTTGATATTGCTTTGAAGGATATTAATGATCCCGACAATCGAGCAACTATTGTTATGTGCCACTGTCGTTTTGCTTCAGGATATCCTTTTGCTCCCGGGAATCATCCTTTTCATTTTAACTTCAATGGCCGCACTTACACTTTAATGCACAACGGCGCTATTCCAAATGATGCAAGATTATTTATGATCAGCAGTGTGAAAAATCGCTATCCTTTTTGGTTTGAACTACATCAACCCAATTTTCCTTCTTTTGCCAATTCAAATAATCCTGCCTATTGGATAGACAGTGAAGTGCTATTCCATTATCTGATGAGTTGGATTGTCGATAGCGGATATAATGTAACTGCAGGACTTTATGGCGGACTTAAAGAATTGGATGACTTTAAGCCTTTGACTTCTATGATCCTTAATTTTATTTTTAGTGACGGGGAACGCCTTTACGCTTTCAGGACGACGAATTTGCAGACCAGCCACAAACTTAGTTACAAATCCGATCCCTCAGGTTTTTGTGCAGTCAGAACAGGTGAACCGACTGCAGGGGAAACGCAAATTAAGCAAGGTGAATTGATAATTCTTTCCGCCGGCAAAACTGTTGAACATCATCCCGAATTCTTGAAAGAAACGGAATTTGCTTATCGGCACCCTGCAACTGAACAGCAAGATATTGATCTGCGAACTGCCGGTAATGCTGTCATTTCCAATCAGCACGGAATCAACATCTGTTTCACTTTACAGGAGCAAACCAAAGTGAGAATTACCGTCTACAATTCCAAAGGTCAGAAGATACGAACCCTCAATGACAGTATTCTCAAGGCTGGAACTTATAATTTTAACTGGGATGGAACTGACAAAAGACGATTGAAAGCAGCGGAAAGTATATATTATCTCGAAATTGTCAAAGGCAGTGAACGGAATATACACCGCGTTTATTTACATAATTAAGCGTTTCTTTACCAATTTCGAGAGAAGACTGTCACCCGGAAGAAAATGATTATTACAGCAAGAACGGAGCTGTGCGTTCGCTTTATTTTTAACACACTGTTTGGGCAGTCTATGAATTAAAAGAACTACATTTTGCCTAATAGTCTTATGTCGTTTTTTTTCACTTAGAATGCAAAAAGGATTTTGAAACCATTACAGTTTCCGAATTTCTTTTAATTCTTCCTTTAATAGTTACGGTAGTGATGCCGCGGTCTCTCTGGGATTTTTTCCCAGAGGCTCCTTGTTGTTCCGCCACAACTATCTGAGCAAGATTAGGAGGAAATGCCGTTTAAGATTGTTGTAAATGAAAAAATGGGTTTATCGTAGGGGCGAACCTGTGTGTCCGCCTTTCTAAATATATCCCTATTTTGTTTTGTATAGTTGAATCTTTGTCTTAATCCTATTTTTTAGGGCAGATACATAGGTCTGCCACCTTCTGCTCATAATTTATCTCATCATTTAAATGTTTCGGAGTTCTGAATTCCTAAACAAGCAAAAGAGTTTATCTAACCTAAAAGGAATTCCGGACTTCGGAACATGACAGAGCGTAGTGTGATTTGATAAATGCTGAAGTCCATTTTGCCTAACATTTTTGGATCGCTTAATTGGTTATGGAGGCAAAAAGGACTCCGAAATATTCTCACCGAAGTCCATTTTGCCAATAGTTTGGTGACACTCTTTTAGTCTGCGTTGGCAAAAAGGACTCCGAAACACACTTTACTGAAGTCCATTTTGCCTATAGTCTTAGGGCACTCTTTTAGTCTGCAACGGCAAAAAGGACTCCGATATATTCTCACCGAAGTCCATTTTGCCTAACATTTTTGGATCACTTAATTGGTTATGGAGGCAAAAAGGACTCCGAAACTGCAAAAATGACATCTCACTCCATTTGGGCGGTCAATTGAATAGAGGGCTAAAATAATTTTGCGGGGTATTCGTTCATACATTAACGCTCGGAATTACGCATATATTTAATAATGTAGAGAGATATTAAAAGTAAAGCCGCACCTTTGGGGGGTACGGCTTATTTGCTATATTGATTGAGGGGGGATTATTCTTTGTCGTCTTCGAGAATTATCTCTTCCAGCTGAGGATGTTTGCCTTCCAATTCGTCAATCATGTATTGAGCTGATTCATTCAATTCACCTGTAGGATATTTTTGCAAAAATTCTCTGAATAAGCGTAAGCCCTGTTCTTTATCGTTCATGTCTTCAGAGACCATAAAAGCTTTCATGAATGCGGCTTTGTAATCATCTGTTCCGTTGGGATAAAACTGCATAATTTGGTCGTAATAAACTAAGGCGTCTTTGAATTTACGCTGCCGAGCTGAAGCATCAGCCAGATCAAATAATTCATCAGCTGAAAGCTTTATAACCAACTTTTCCGGATATTTTTTCATTCCGTATTCCGTAAAAAGCTCTTCAGTTACTTTATTCATCATCTCATTTTCTTTTTGTCTTTTGATTTGAATTTGCAAACGGGGTTCCACTTCCGTGTAACTTTTGGTGACTGCAGGATGCTCTTCCAAAACACCGAAACATAAGATATCACCTTTAACGGATTTGGTTACCGGACTGACTTTTCCGACAGGGGTGCTCCAAACTAAATCACAAAGAGCTTTGTCATTCCCGATGCCGGGGAAAATACCGTTGTTGTAAATGTTATCCAAAGTGTCTTGTTCAGGTTTAATTGAGTATTTCTTTATTACGGCAGCTATGGCTTTTTTGTTATGTTTTGCCAAAGCGGAAGCAAGTTTCTTTTGAGCTTTGGCAGCGGTTTTAGTGTCTTTGCACCAGACAGCCACGATTTTCCTGCTGGCAGGAGTGGTAAAAGCGTCCAAATGTGCGTCATAATATTCGCGCATATCTTCAGAGGTGACTTCCACCTTGTCCGAGACTAATCTTTTGTATGCTTCCTGAATGGCATAAGCTCGACCGGCTTGTTGGAAATCTTCATTCTGAGCCAGAAAATCTTCATAGGATTTATCTTTGGACGCAGCCAAAGACATTAAATTGCGATTTAGTTCTTGTTCTACTATTTGTTTTGCGCCGCCGCTTTTTATGTATATCATTTGTTCTTGGGGAGAAAGTTTGTTAAACCGGTCTATGATGTCTTTACCGGTCATGGCTAAATTTGGGTCAGACGAGAAAACGACTTGTAACTGTTCCAAATTCTGGTTTTTTTCCGGTTCTCTTAAATTTATCTGATTCAGAGCCAGAGTATCCACAGTAACATTATATTCTTTTTTCAAATTATCGGTTAAACTTTTGAGCAGTTCAGCTTCCTTTTGCGGACGCAGGCGCTGTTCAACTTCAGCTATGCAATCTTGATAAGGACGCTGGTGTCCTTCAATTTTTTCTGTCACTTGAACTATGCTCCAACCGGTAGAAGTTTTGAGCGGACCCATAAAATGCAGAGTGTCAACAACCGCATTTGCCAAAATGGAATCAAGCTCCGTATCATTTCCCACGCCGGGAATGTATCCGTTCAAGTGAATGTTTTTTATTTTACCGCCGACATTTTTGGCATAGGTATTAATATTGTATTTAGCCAGCACTTGAGCAAAATCCACACCTTTGTTCAACTCTGCCAAAGCCTTTTTGCCGTCGGATTCATCTTTTGTCTGAAGATATCTGATAGTAAGAGTCGGAGGAACATAAAAATCTTTTTTATGCTCTTCATAATAAGCTTGCTTTTCCTGGTCAGTCAATGCTACCGTATCTGTAACATTGCGTTTGTAGAATTCCTGAGTGAGAATTTGCTTTTTGGCATAGTTGATCTTATCCAATACTGCCGGATCGGTTAATAAATTCATATCTTTGGCTTTGCGATAAAATATCTCTTCTGTCGCCATCATATCCAAAATTTGGCGCTGCCCTTCCACGGTTTTATAACGGCTTTGCATTTGAGGCGGGATTTTGGAAATTCTTTTATCCAAATCTTGTTTAGTTATTACTCCGCCGTCAAATTCGGCTAAAATATCTTCCGGGGGAATGGCAGGTTTGATTTGTTCAGTCTTTTTTTGTGTAACGTTTTTTTGTTTTTTTGTTTTGTCGGTTGAGTCGGACTTTGCCATGAGGGTGCCGGTAAAGATAAAACTCAGGCAAATCAGAATAAGCAGAAATCTTTTCGAGCGGTTCATTAAAAGCTCCTTTCATCTCTATTTATAGATTAAAAAACCAGCTCTTTCATAATATCCTTGCCGTCAAGCATTTTATCTTTTCAAATGTTTTGCTTTCTGTCCGATTGCTACCATTTGACTTTAATTCGAGCGGCGTTCAAAGAGAAGAGATATTTATTTTTGCTAATTATATAGGATATATGAAATTGAATAAGCTTTATGAGCTTGAAGCGGGGAATTTTGAGAAAAATCATTAAATTTTTATTGACTGATTTTATGAGTTTGAATTAAATTGCAAAATGTAATTTGAATATAAAAGAAAGAAGACGGGCATTGTAAAGAGGGTAATCACGGTTTTATATGTATTTGCTAAATACTTAAAAAGTAAGCGGTAAAATGTTTCGGCAGCTGATTAAGGCTAATATTTTTTATATGATTGGCACGCATTGTGCAATAGAAAAAACAAAGAAGAAAATAAAACCAACAGGAGGATAAAATGCTGAGAAAAATGAAGAATCAAAAAGGGTTCACCTTGATCGAAATCTTGGTTGTGGTGATCATCGTGGCCATTCTTGCTGCTTTTGCAGTTCCACGTTACTTAAGGTATGTGGAAAAATCACGTTCAACAGAGGCACAAACTGCAATTCATGCCATACGCACAGCTTATGATGTCTATGTTCAGACCAACGGTACTGCGGAAGGTTATTCCGTGGAATCTGCCCTTAAAGATGCCCGTTTGGGTGAAGCTACTCTTAAACATTGGCAGTTTGAAGTAGTGGGCAACCCTCCCAAAAAATACATTGCTACCTCTACTGCTGATTTTGCTTCCGGGGAAGGAAAACAAGTGTGGTATGACACTGATGAAGCAGCATTCCATGGATATGGCGTTGATAATTGGACTAATCCTGACACCGGAGGAACGGAAACAGAGTAAAAATACCGGGGAGGAAAACTTGACCATACAAGATTTATTGCGCTTTACGGCAGAAGCCGGAGCGTCGGATTTGCATGTAAGTTCCGGTTCGCATCCCATGGTGCGCGTCAACGGACGCATGAAAAGATTAAACTTGCCTATAATGACTGAAGAAGAACTGCGCGAATTGATTTTCAGCGTAATGAACGATGTTCAAAAAGAGATGTTTACTCAAAACCTGGAAATTGACTTTTCCACCAAACTGAGTAATGATGTTCGGTTTCGTGTCAACGCTTTTAGCCAAATTAACGGCATCGCTGCAGCCTTCCGTGTAATTCCTAATGAAATTAAACAATATGAGGAATTGCATCTGCCGGAAGTGCTGAAGAAATTGACCACCAAAGAAAAGGGATTAATCCTTGTAACCGGACCGACCGGAAGCGGTAAATCCACTACTCTGGCTACTATGATTGACACAATCAATGATAATAGGGCTTGTCATATAATAACTATCGAGGACCCTATTGAATTTGTGCACAGGAGCAAGAACTCATTAATCAATCAGCGTGAGTTGGGTCATGACACCTGGTCTTTTACGGCTGCGCTTCGTTCTGCTTTGCGTGAAGATCCTGATGTCATTCTTGTAGGTGAAATGCGTGATTTGGAAACCGTTTCTTTGGCTTTAACCGCTGCTGAAACAGGACATCTTGTTTTTGCCACGTTGCATACGGGAAGCTGCACAAAATCCATAGATCGTATCATTGACATGTTTCCCAAGGAACAACAACAACAGGTTCGTTCCATGCTGTCCGAATCTTTGGAAGCTGTCGTCTCTCAAACCCTGCTTCCGACAAAAGACGGTAAGGGTCGTGTTCCGGCTGTGGAAATTATGATTGCTAATGCAGCAGTGCGCAACTTAATTCGTGAAGAAAAAACTTATCAGATTCCGTCCATTATCCAAGCGGGCAGTAAAGAGGGCATGCAAACGCGTGATCAGTCTCTTTACAATTTGGTGATGAACAATCTGGTAGAAAGAGCTTTGGCGGAAGAGTTGGCAGAAAATCCTAAGATGTTTGCCACCGGAGCCGGGTTCTAAACAATGAACAGTTGTTTTTAAGATGCCGTTTATGATGATTTGATCGGAGGAAATGTATGTTTGCCAAACTGAAAAATGAAAAGGGCGTAACTTTAATTGAAGTTATGGCTACTGCCATTATTGTGGCGGGAGCAATAATTGCACTTTACACCGGAATTATTTACGCTGATAAACAAGTTCTACGCAATTACCATGACAGAGTGGCAACCTTACACGCTTCGGGCGAACTTGAATGGCAAATGTATTATAAGAAGAATTATAAAGTCTTCGACGAATACAACTATGGGAAACCCGTTATTATAGATAGATTAAAACGCGGGAATTTGAACGGTATGATGACTATGAAAGTATATGACAGATATGAGACACCTTTCGGTTCTCAGGTTCCTTACAAATCAGTAGTTGTGACCGTTACTTGGACTGAACCGGGAGACAAAACCGCGCGTCGTATAGTTGTAGAGGAAGATTTTTATTAATGGATGGGCTGAATATTCGGTAGGGTAACAAGACTATGAAGTTATTACGTAAAGAGGACGGATTTACGCTCACTGAAGTGATGGTTGCCGTAGCTATTTCAGGTTTTCTGATGGTGGTTGCAGCAATCGGGTTCAGTGCGTTTTTTTCTAAGTTTAATGCGATGAGTAAAGCGATGGAACTGCAAAGAGGTGCTTTCGATTGCTTACAGACTATCAAGAACGGAGTTAAAATCGGAAGCGGAACAGATATGAAATTTCAAGGCGTAGCGACAGCGGATTCAGTGAAATTTCTCGGGACGAACGGTGTTTATTCTGACGGTATCATCTTGTATCCGCCCGTTACTGATTATACGCATCAGTCAGATTTCATAAAAATATATTATGATGGTAGATATGTTCGTGCTACTTATTTGAACGGAACTATTCAGCCTCCTTCACCTCTTTACTTGTTTCCTCAACCTGTGCGCGGTAACACAACCGAAGTTACCAAACTGTTATTTAGTAAAGCGAATGTTGATGATGTCACTACTAAAGTTATTAATGTAACTTTGGAAGCTCGCACCAAAATTAGGAAAAACGAATACAAAACCATTTCGTATACAACGAAAATGGCTTTATCGATGAAATAAAATGGGAAATTCAGGACATAAATTGGAGGTAGGAATGTTTAGGGCACTTCGCAATCAGCGAGGAAACATTGCCATAGCTATGGCTTTGGCAGTCGTAGGTCTTATGTCCGGTATCACTATGGCTTTACTTGCTTACAAAGATACAGTTGACGCCAGTTATGATTTTCATGGTATTCAGGAACTTCATATCCTGAGATCGGAATTGACTCGTGCTCAGGTGGTAACTCAAGCTTTGGACTATTCGGGAGACGGTTTTGAGCTTCCGGTTAAATTTATTGAAGTTGCCGGCTCTCATTCAAGAAATATTTATCGAACTCGCACAAAGGTAATTAAGGCTAATGTATCTACAGGAGGCGGACTTTACTTTACTCAGGGTTACAATATTAAGAGTTTGGTTAAGGTTAATCGAGGTGGGGGTTCAACAACTCTGTGGGGGAACAGGCTTTCCATGGTAGCCAAATATGGTGAGAAAGGTATTCGCCGAAACAGCTTTGCCGGGTATCACTATTTTACGGATACGGATGAATCCACTAACGGGACTAACGTCTATTTCTGGGGATATGATATTATTCGCGGTAAGGTGCACAGCAATTCTGACATTTGGATTAAACAATTAGGTCCAAATAACAGTGGTTGGCCTACTTTTCTGGGTCCGGTATATACTGCGGGAGTAATCAGATCCTTTAGTGGTACTCCTCCTTATACGCAAGTATTTCAAGCCGGATATTGGGAACATGTCAGTCCCTTGGAATTCAACCCTACTGCCGACTTGATCAGAGCACACGGAGCTCCGGTAGGTTACTCTTCTTATGATCCTAACCGTATTTTATTTGTTACCGTGAACGGCAGTTCCTTTAATTCCTACTTGGGGTTGGTTACTAATGCCGGACGAGATTCTGCAGGGGTTTATCCTACTTATCCGCCACCGACCGGTAATTGGTTATACCGTAATACTTTCACTAAATATGATACTTTGTGGAGTGCCGGTCCGTCAGGACCATGCAGTGGTCATTCCAATATAGTTTATTCCAAATTGTGGTTGAGAGGGAATTTTCAAGGATCACAGACTTGGTGTTCTGTCGATACTTTATACTTAGCAGATAACATTAAGTTATTTGACACTCAGCTTGGCGCTTGTCCTGATGGAACAATCCAAGGCTCAATCATTAATACGAGAGACTATGTGGGCATAGTTTCGGAGAAATCAATCTTGATTCAATACGGTTATCGTGATCCCATAGATTCTTTAAGATATCATCCTAATTGTGCTGATGACGGTGTAGGAATTTGGATTTATGCTGCTCTTTGTGCTCTCGGAGACGGAGGAGGGGATTCGCATAAAGACGGAGTTTTCTCTTTCGAATATCAGCATCCGCATCCTTCAACCCCTGCTGTCAGAATAAATAATATTCTCTATGATAAAATAGATTTACATCGCAGACATTATCCGCCAACTACTACAAATCCCTGGCCTGCCAATATTGATTTACCGTGGTATAATCCTCTTTGGCCGGAAAGATTTCCCATTATGGAACGCGGAACCATTCATCTTTGGGGTTCTATAGCTCAACGAAGGCGCGGTTTTGTGCATCGCAATACTTATGACAGCGAATATCCAAATCCCAGCGGAATTTGGGATGTTCCCGTTGACCTTTGCGGAGGGCCCAGCGGAGCTACAGTTACAGATCCGGTGCTTGGTTTTAGCATGTATGGAGTTAATGCACAAAATACCACGGGCAGCGGGGTCGGATATGCCAAAGACTATAATTTTGACAATCGTTTTTCCTTTGTTACACCTCCGGATTTCCCGGAAGTGCATGTGAGGGGAGGACTTACACCATTTGAATCGGAGGCTTGGTCACTGAAAAAACCACCCAGTGCATTCTAAATTAAATGTAGAAGATAAAGAGGAACTATGAAGAAAAAGAAAGCGGTTAAGTTCAGGGATTCCGTAGGGATAGACCTCGGTTCCCACAGCGTTAAGATCGTCCATCTTAAGCGACTGCACGAAGGGTTTAAATTGCTCAATTATGAGATTAGACCCACTGTTCCGCAAGGGGTGGAATACGTGCCTTCCGATTTACGACCGGAGAGATTTGCTCCGGTCATAGTGGAAATACTGAAAACGCTCCACATAACTCCTAAGTCTATTAAGCATCTGGTAACCTCCATTGGCGGAGATAATACCAGTATTAAGCAGATTAAAACTATTTTCTTACCGGATGAAGAATTGGAATCTGCACTCTTTTTTGAAGCTAAAAAGCATATTCCCATAAGCGGAAGTGATATGATTTTGGATTTCCAAGTTCTCAGTGTGGAAGAAAAAACAAACAATATGAATATTCTGCTGGCAGCATCTACAAAAGAAATTCTTAATGAACATACAAATATTTTGATGACTGCCGGTTTGAGTCCTAATATTGTAGATTTAGATTCTTTGGCAGTGGCGAATAGTTTTGCGCTTAATACTTTTGTAGAAGACGGAGTATATGTTTTGCTAAACTTAGGAGCTCACAGGACCAATATGGTTATATGGGGTCCTCAATCCAAGTTTTTTGCCAGAGATATTCCTTACGGCGGTTATCATTTTACGAAGGATATCATGCGCAAGCGAGAACTTGAATTTAGCGAAGCGGAAGACTATAAGATGGAATGGGGCTTGTTGGAGGATCCTAAAGCCGCTTCTGCGACGAGAATAAGTATGCTGGACATCACCGAAAAATCTACTGAGGATATGGTTGTGGAAGAAATCAGGCGGTCTTTGAGATTCTATGTTAAAGAAGCAGGGAACAGTGATTTCAGAAAAATCTATCTGATGGGCGGAACAGCAAAACTAAAGGGTTTGCCTGAATATATTCAGGATAAAGTCAATATTCCCACTGAGATCTTTTCCCCCTTTGTGAATATTGAAATGCCGGAAAAATTCCAGGACAAGAAAGATCCTCAGCTTGCATTGGCTGTAGGCTTGGCTATGCGAATGGAATAGAGATAGAGGTGAGATGATGACAGAGCAATTTTACTTTAGAATTAACCTCAATAAATATGGCGAAATGAAACTTCAGCAGGAGAAGGAAAAAAGAACCTTTATCCAATCAGTGTTGATTTTTCTCCTTGGAACTGTCATATTTTTCGGAATAATCTTATATCTTAACGGCCAACTGTCTAAGAAAGTGGAAAATCGGCAAAGATTGCTGAGTGATACAGAACGTCAGGTCGCTTCTTACCAAAGAAGCACTGAATTTTTATCCAGCAACGATCTTAATCTTTTAGCTAAGACTTTTACCAATAGGATTTTTTGGGCCAAGAAGCTGGTTGCCCTTTCTCAGGAGATAGATAATAAGATGGCAATAACGCAATTCTCTTTCAAAAACGGCGTTCTCAGCCTGTATGGAGTCACTTCAATTGATAGAAATCAAAGGGAATTTGATTTGATAGACACTTTTATTAACAAGTTAAAATCTAATGAAGAGATAGTCTCTGATTTTCCCGAAATTAAATATTCAAAAGCTACCAGAGATCGGGTAAAAGACACTGAAATTCTCAGATTTCAAATTGATTGCTACAGCAGAGATATACTAGGCAACAAGAAAGGGGTGGAACAATGAAACAGAGATACATAATCTTTGAAATAGGAATGGTCGTTGTAGCAATCCTCTTCTTTGTTTTAAGCAATTCAATGATCGGCAATAAACTCAAGAAAATAGACAGTCTTGACCATAAGATTAAAATAGCGCAGGAAAAATTGAACAGCGCAAAAATCATGAATCAACAGCTAAGCCAATTTTCTCTTATTATTGATAACAGCTTAACCAAGGAAAAGTCTTTTTCTGCTCAGGAAATAAATGCCTTTGTTAAGAGCTTGGCGGATTTGGCTGATCAAAATCAAATCGGTGTTTTGGCTATTTATCCGAAAGAAGTCCAAACCGGATTGAATCTGGTTGAGCAACAATATATAATGGAACTAAATTCAACCTATGTTGAATTAGGTCAGTTTCTGGCAAATTTGGAAGCAATGGATCATATCGTGAAAATCAATACTCTGGATGTTATGCCTTTGATGGAATCCGAGGCGACGACCAAAACTAAAACCGGAACTCTTTCGGCTCCTAAAGTTGCGCGTTATAAAGTGGCTTTGGAACTGTCTGTCTTCAAAGTGGTGAAGGAGGCATAATGGACCTGCGTTATCTAAAAGATCTATCCGCTGCTCTTATCTTTATTATTCTGTTGATATTCGGGATTAAAGTTTATTATACTTTTCAGCAGGTGAATCACGTTCCCGAGCAATCTAAATATACAAATATATCCGTTAATGAAGAATTAATTGCCAAAATTAGAGACATAGAAGCATCCATTCAAGACAGGAAAATGTTCAGATTTAACGTTCCCACCGATCCTTTACGTCAAGATCCCGTAATTAAGGATAAGCTGGATCGTCTGCAGGAATGGGAAAGAATGGTTGCTAATATGGTGCGTTTGGCTGCAACTTTTGTTAATGAAGATAATGAAGCTTGTGCGGTTATTGCCTATCAAAATAAGACAGGAGTTTACCGTGTAGGTGATACAGTTGCCGGCAGGCGTATTACAAAAATAGATAACGGAATTGTTTATTACACCTCAGGAGGAACCAGCTCTTATATGACTGTGCAACCGATTCCTCCGCGGCCTGCGGACATTGATATTATTAATACTAATAATTTGTCTGAATATAACTATTAATATAAAGTGGGAGATAATATGAGCTATTTAAAGATATCCAGTCGTTGGCGTTGCGTTCTTTTAATTGCCTTGCTGTTAACGGTATCATCTTTTATGATGGCACAGCAAGCCGCTAATGCCAGTAGCTTTACAAAAAAAGTTTCTTATGATGCTGACGATGCTTCATTGTCAGCCGTCTTAACTGCTTTGGCGAAACTGAGCGGTGCCAATATCGTTCTTGCAGTAGATACAAGCACTGAAAAAGAAAAACAGGAAGAAAAGAGAATTTCGGTTCATATCAAAGATGTCCAGATTGAGCAGGCTGTTTCTTTAGTAGCGAGGTCTGCCGGATTATCTTATCGGGTCGTGGGGGAAAACACTTTCCTTGTCGGTGACAAACAAAAGATCGCTGAAGAGACCGGTGAACGCTCTTATGTCATTCAGCTGAATAATATTGATGCAGCCAAATTGGCTAAAGCTTTGGACAGTGCTCCCGGAGAAGTTGTCCCGATTGAAGGTCAGAATGCTCTCTTAGTAGTCGGAGATCCTGATACTTACGATCAGATTTATACTTTGGTAAAAGGCCTGGATGTTCCTCAAAAGCAGATTGAAATCAGAGTTCGCTTGATAGAAATTATATTAACTGATGCTAAAAAATACGGAGTGGACTGGTCAAGATTGAATCATTTAACTACCATCTTAGCGGAAGATCCTATGAATGGGAACGGTGTCGGTTTACCTTATAACTATACAGATGAGACGGGATATTTACCTTTCGGTGATCCTACGGACTTTGAAAAAATGCCGGAGCAGCAATATTTTCAGAAGATTGGTGATTTAAGTGATATAGGTCACTTTAGCCGCCAGCTTTCTGCTTTTGATGTTACCATTGATTGGCTGTTGGAAAATAATGCCGCTAAACTGCTTACCGATACTCGTGTTACTGCCATGAACGGAGAGCAGGCTGTCATCCAAATCGGAGAAGAAGTTCCTTATGTGGCGAAAAACTTAGAGAATGATTTTCAGGTGCAGACTTCCAAGATAGGCATTTTATTGGATGTTACACCCACCATTAATAAAGATGGACAAATTACGGCAAAGATTAGTCCGGAAGTCAGTTCCATCGTAGATTTCGTTGCTGATTATATTCCCCGTACTAAGGTCCGTAGAGTTACTTCCACCGTCACTGTCCCCGACGGGAAAAAGATTATTGTAGGCGGTCTGTTAAATTCGACTTTAACGGATAAAACAAGCAAACTTCCGTTATTAGGCGATATTCCGATTGTCGGAAAGGTTTTTCAACATAAGTATGTTACTATTGAAAATACTGATTTGATTATGGAAATTACACCCAGAATGGTTCCTGATACTGAAATTGTCAAAGAGCCGATTGTGGATCAACGTCTTTCCAGACATTTAATTGAATACGAAGAAGACAAGGTAGAACAAAATTAAAGGGAGGGATACTATGAAACACAAGGTTAATTTATTACCCATAATTATGGTTTTGGTGATGATCTTGGTTGCTTTTGCCACTTCTTGTGACAAGCGTAACCCGGTAGCCGTAGTGGAAGCTCCAACTCCACCGATACCGCCTTCACAAATACGCAAAATTGTTGAAATTACGGCTTCTCCTGAAACTATTTATTCGGATCAAGGCATTACTTTTTCCACAATTAGCGTGAAAGTGCAAGACGGTGAAGATTTCGGGGTACCGGGTCAAGCTGTATCGTTTAAGGCATCTGTGGGCAGAATTCTTACAACCACTTCCACTGACAGTACCGGAGTAGCCAGAACTACTTTTTGGGATGACCGTCCGGCTGCTTTAGCTTCGCAGGTTACGGCTAAAATTACAGCCATAGTAAGAAATTATTCAACTGCAGTGGAAGATTCTATTGTTTCCGCAGATACTGCTTTCGTGTTTGTTAATATTGAAAATGTGCCACCCATATCTCAGTTGACAATTGATATACCATCCACTTTAAATGTGATGCAATCAATAACGGTTCGTGCCAGAGCCAGAAATATGTTGGGCGATGTACCCGATAACACTTTAATCTCTTTTAGTGCAACTTTAGGGTTCTTTACTGATACCGAAGGAAATACATTGGGGGATTCCATTGTTGTGGCAACATCAAATGGACGAGCGACAGCAACATATAATTCAGGGCCGATAGCCGGTTTGGGAACTATAAGGGCGCGCATTTCAGATCAAGTTAGTTCCGGGGATGTTTTAATCAGTCCGGGACGACCGGCTCATCTGAATCTTGATTCTTATGTGCAAGTGGGAGATGAACTTGTAGAGGCTGATACGAGCTCGGTAAGCAGTCAAAATTATATCTGGATGCAAGCGCAAATTAAGGATATGTATAGTAATGTTGTGGCGGGTCAACCCATTAAATTTAAAACTAATTTAGGTACATTTGTCAATACTAATCAGGAGATAACAACAAATTCCGACGATAACGGCATCGCTCAGGTCAGATTCACTCCCGGATTACAAGCCGGAGCCGCTACAATTACAGCCTATGCCAATGGCGATACTTTGACTGATCAGTTGATTTTTAACATTAAATCAACGATTATTCATTCCATTCAATTTACTCAAGCGGGACAAATAGACTTACATGTAGCGAATACAGGCGGTATTGAATCCCAGATTTTAAGAGTCAAGCTTTATGATGTTAACGGCAATTTAATTGATTCCCCGAAGAGTGTATATTTCAAGATAATGAATCCTGATCCGCCGGAAGGAGCTAATCTTAATAATCAACCGGCATCAGATTCGGTTTTAGTAATTTCCAGCGGAGGTGAAGCTCAGGTTTCCGTTAACAGCGGAACTGAATCCGGTATCTTAAATATTCGTGCTTCCTGCACCTCTGAAGGCAGGAATATAAGAGCCACTAAAGCTAACATTGTTATTCATTCGGGTCCTCCTTATCGGGTGGTTCCTTTTGCCAGCGGTTTTAATACCGGTGAAAGCATGGGCGGAGGACTTTGGAGAATTGTTGCCGGTGCGAATGTATATGATATATACAACAACCCTGTTGATTACGGAACCAGCGTTTGGTTCTTGCTTCCCGGCGATGTTATGAATTGTCAGATCGCGGCAAATGCCTATGTGGGTAATGAAAGTGCCCAAGGTGATTCTACTGCCGGAGTTGCCTATACCACTCTGATTTATTCAGGCATTTATACTTTTGAAAACTTAAAGATTAAAGCTGTAACAGGCGGCATCAACGGTATTGAAGTATTCGGCGAATCGTGGATAGTTCTACCTCTGAATCAACCTCAATTGGAACTGGAAATAATTCCGGGAAATTTGGTTTTTCACGGTAACACCAATCCCAACCCCCCTTATGCAACAGCTTTGATAAATTTATCGCTGTTTGATCAACAAGGATGTGCAATTCATAATGCCAGAATTTCCATGACTTCGACGCGAGGTGAATTTGTATATACACCGGGAACTAATGAAGATCCGATGAATTGTAATTCGCCTTCCACGCCCTATATTGTGGTCACGGATTGGTATGATCCTTTTTCCAATGATCCGACTATAACTCCTATTCCGTATATTGATGTAAACGATGAACAGGACGGATTAGCACAAGGTATGATTAAATTTTATGCTTGGGAAATTCCTTTGGGTGATCCGCAAACTAATACTCCCGGAGTTACTTCAGTAACTGTAACGGGAAGGATTTTGGGAACCGGTTCCTCAAATAATTCCGAAATAACACTGCTCAGATACCCGACTTAATATTCGGTGGGAGAGCATTGCCCGCCTGATAAATTTGATGATGAGGTTACAGGACTTGTTATTAGTCCTGTAACCTGATTTAGATTGAGAAAGAAGCGTAGTTTTGCCCGCATCAGATTAGTTCTGACAGTAGGCAGTAATGATATAATGAGGAAAGAATGAGTTATAATCCGCAATTTGCTCGCCTGGGCGAAGTTCTTATTCATGAAGGCTACATTACGGAAGATCAATTGAAAGAAGCCTTGCTCAAGCAAAATAATTTTGGCTTAAAGATCGGTGAAACCCTGATTAAATTAGGTTATTTATCCGAAGATAATTTATTGAATGCTCTCCATCTACAGCTCGGTTATGATGTTGTCAAGCAGTCTGAATTGATGGACCTGGATATTAAGGTTGTTTCCCTTATTCCTGAACCGTTTGCCGAAGAAAACCATGTCTTAGCTCTCAGAGAAGATGCCGACAGTTTTGTTGTGGCCATGACTGACCCGGAAAATTTGATGGTAGTGGATAATCTGAAGAAGATTCTGGGTAAAAACATAAAACCTCTGCTGATTGGTGAATCGCTTTTGAATGATTCTCTTGAGAGATATTATAAAAGTATACGCACAACTACAGAAGTGGAAGAAGCTATCGGGGGTTTCGATTTTGTTGCTGTAGATGAAGAAGAAAATGAGATTAGTATAGCTGCAGCTTCCAAAGATGCAGACGCACCGATAGTTAAACTGATCAATTTGATTATTAACGAAGCAATCAAAGCTAACGCGACAGATATTCATATTGAACCTCTGACCAAATACACGCGTGTCCGTTTCCGCGTGGACGGGGCTTTACGAGAAGTAATGAATCCGCCGATCGGGATGCATATGGGTCTGGTTTCCATTGTCAAAGTTATGTCCAAACTTAATATAGCTGAACGTCGTTTACCGCAGGACGGGCATATTTCTTTGAAAACGCAATACAAGAGTGTTGATGTTCGTGTTTCCATCATGCCTACGGTGTTGGGAGAAAAGGTTGTCTTGCGTTTATTGGATAAAGGCGAATTTGGTTTTAAATTGAGCACCTTGGGTTTTGAAGCGGAAGACATGGCAATTTTCAGTAAGATCATTCGCCGTCCTTATGGTATTATTATTGTTTCCGGACCGACGGGAAGCGGAAAATCTACTACTTTACATGCGGCTTTGAAAACAATTCAAGATATAGAAACGAATATTATAACGGTGGAAGATCCTGTTGAATACCGTTTGGAAGGTGTCACGCAAGTGGAAACAAAAGAGCAAATCGATTTAACTTTCGGAACTGTTTTGCGTTCAGTCTTGCGTCAAGATCCGGATATTGTGCTAATCGGTGAAATCAGAGATGAAGAAACTGCCGATAGTGCCATCAAATTCTCCTTAACCGGTCACTTAGTTTTCACTACATTGCATGCCAATGATGCCCCTTCGACAATTACCCGTTTGATTGATATCGGCATCAAACCTTATTTAGTGGGTTCTTCTTTGTCTTTGGTTATGGCGCAACGATTAGTGCGCATTATTTGTCCATATTGCAAAACCGATTATCATCCGAATGAGCAGGAAATTTCGGATTGCGGCCTTACACCTGAGGAAGTAAACAATATTCAATTTAAGATAGGAACCGGATGCGTCCATTGTAATAATACCGGTTTTGCCGGCAGAACAGGTATTTTTGAATTATTGACTATAACTCCAGAGATTCGGCGGATAATTTATGAAGGCGGGAATCAGGATCTGATCAGAGAAGCTTCTTTACGGGCAGGGATGAGAACCTTGCATGATGCCGCTATGAATAAAATGATTCAAGGCATTACTTCCATTAGGGAAGTGATCAAAATGACCATTGTTGAATAAATATAAATATAGCATAAACAGAGGATAACCATTATGCCTAATTTTGCCTATATCGTCAAAGATGCTAAGGGAGCAAGGACAGAGGGAATTATCAAAGCCGAATCCCTGGATCTGGCTATTGATAAACTAAGCAAAGAAGGCAGCACTATTATTTCGGTGAAAGCTGCTGCCGAAGGAGCTTTCAAAGGTAAGCTTTCTCTCTTTGACAAATTAATGCTGGCAATTTATAAATTCAGAACCGGAGTTTCTCTCAAGGTTCTGGTTTTCTTCACCCGCCAGTTATCAACTATGTTTTCTGCCGGTTTGACTATAGAGAAAGCAATCTCTAACTTGGAAAAAGAAGAAAAAAACAAAAAGTTCCAGCGGGTTTTGCGCCGCCTGAGTGATGACATTAAAAAAGGATATTCTCTTTCCGAAGCCATGGAACAACATCCGGGAGTCTTTAATCCTCTTTACATCGCATTGGTTAAAGCGGGTGAAGTTTCCGGTACTTTGCACACTGTGTTGGATGAGCTTTCCGATTATTTGGAAAAAACTGAAGACACACGCCGAAAGGTTACTTCCGCTATGGCTTATCCAACTTTCATTTTAATTTTCTTAGCAATTGCTACATGGGGTATTTTCTATTTTATCATTCCTCAATTTACCTCTGTCTATGCTAATTTCGGAGCCGATTTACCAGGACCGACTTTAGCTGCTATTGCCGTTAGTAAGTTTATTACCGGTCACTTATTTATGTTTATCTTAATCGTATTTTTGGTTGTTATCGCTATATTCTTAACCAATCTGACTGATCGAGGACGCTATTTCTTTGACACAATTAAACTTCGCTTACCGGTAGTGGGACAGGTGCTGAAAAACTCCATAATGAGTAAATTTGCACGAACTTTTTCCATTCTGATGGCAGCAGGTGTGCCTATTATGGATACTTTGGAACTTTCTGAAAATGTGGTGCAGAATGCAGTCATAGAATCTGCCATTCGAAAAGCCAGAGTAATGGTTAAGGAAGGTTACAGCGTTGCCGGAGCTTTTCATCGCACAGGTGTGTTTCCTTCCACTTTAATGCAAATGACTGCCACAGGTGAAGAAACAGGCGATATGGATAAACTTTTGGGTAAAGCTGCGGAATTCTATGAAAAACTCGTGGATTCAGTGATAGACCGTTTAACTTCTTTAATTGAACCTTTGCTTGTTATTTTGATGGCTGCTATTGTAGGAACCTTAGTTGTCGTAATTTATCTGCCTATATTTGACTTAGGTCAAGCTATGAGTCAGGGCTTAAAATAACTCTTATCGGTATTTGAAAATTCATAACCGGGGTCCAGCAACTCCGGTTTTCTTTCTGCTTCGGCTTAACTTTTATGCAGATTCTCATAGGTAGTAAAGAAAAAGCTCTTTACTGACCGGGAACAGTTTTGACGGCATGCTTTACGCTATATGGATAAAATGTGCTGCAGCATTAACAAATGAGGGGATTTCTTATCAAAAAGCGTATTACTTTATGCTTAAGTCTTTTGTCGTTTGCGCTGTTTTGCCGATCAAATGATATTGCTTCATACCTTATCTCTTTTCCGCAATCAATTTATGAAGCGGGTAAGTCTCCTTTGCAATGGCAAACCGAAGATTGGCACAAAGCGGGCTGCATTATTTTTATCGGCAGCAGTCTTTACCTGTTTGACGGCGAAATTAATGACTTAGTCCAAAAGAATGTAAATTCTGTTTCAAATAGTGTTTCAGACGCCGTCCGTCAATTCGGAAACGGACGCTATATGTTGTCTGCCCTTGTTTTAACGGGAACCGGTGGCTATATTTTTCATGATCAGACCCTCCAAGAGACTGCTTTACTCGGGATTAAAAGTTTCTTTTTGGCAAACGGAACGAGCATAAGTCTTAAATATCTTACTCAACGGCAAAGACCTCTAAGTGAGGAGGGCAAACAATTCTGGAACGGTGAAGGCTTCGTCCGCAAAAGAGATTCCTTTCCATCGGGACATGCTACCGTTGTTTGGAGTTTGGCTCCTATCATAGCGGAACAGTATAAAAGCGTTAAATTGGTGCCTCCTCTGGCTTATTCCATTGCTGCTTTAACTTCTTTATCACGCATTAATGACGAAAAACATTGGGCTTCGGATGTGTTTGCCGGTGCCATAATCGGCTATTTTTCTTCGCAATTGGTTCTGAAAACTACTCCTCTTTTTTCCGTTCAGGCCGGGACCGACCTTAAAAGTCTGCAAATAAGCTTTAAATTTTAACAGTTGGTGCAGTTATCTTTATTTGCGGTAAATATATTTACCGATTAAGATAATTATTTATACCGAATTCAATTCAAAAAGATTAGATGTATTATCATAATCATACTATATTGCAATAAGATAGAATATTCTAACAAATTGGAAAGGGTTTTAACTTATATTATTACAATAATTTATAAATAAAAAGGCAAATATGGAAGCAATTATTACATCTTTTATATAGAATGTTAGGAGGGAGAAAAAGCAATTTCGTCAATGTATGAGTGTTTTTCCCGTCTTTTTGAGGCAAGAAATTCCGCTTCTTTCTTCCCAGTGATTAACGGGGGGTTAACGGAGGGTTAACGGAGGGTAAGCCCACGCTAACCCCCCGCTTCATACAAGGAACAAAGCTTAAATTTCCGAGTGAAGAGGAGGGAATGAAATTCGCTTTGATTTCATAAGACCTTTTCAGCTTGATGTTTTTTATAAGATTGAGGGACTGCGGGAATCCTTGCAATTCGAACTGAGTTCATAACCCAAAAAAGAGAAATAGAAGAACCATGCTACTTGACAAAAAAGCGTAAAGTTATTATAAGGCAGTAATAAATAAAAGGCTTTTTTGAAGAAGGATAGGCTTTTAAAACTACAGGCGAGTGAAAACAAACCATGGACAAAACAAATCCGGAAATTATAAAAACAAAAATTGAATCCAAAGCTCTGGCTTCTAATTTAGCAGTGACCAGCAAGAGGGAAATTATTATTCCTGAAAGTCAGCGCTGGTTACTGGATTGCACTGCCTCTTATTTCGGGATTCAGAAGCGGACAAAGCAATTTTTGGAGGAACTGAATCATCCTTACAGCAATACCGAAGAAGTGCTGAGTTTAATGCGTCAGAGCATTTTTGGCGATTTATGGTTCTTTTTAAGGCATCCTGAAGCGGAAAAAGCTTTAAGAATTATCATGGATGTTTTTCAGATTCTTTGGCATCGCAAGATGGAGGTTCCGACACGGTCTCGTCTGCTTAATCTTTACTTGGAAATAATCAGTGCCATAAGTAATGAGACACAGGTTCCGTCAAAGTTTTTCGATGATGCCTCAGCCTTGCTGCAAATTTGGCATAAATCCCATCCCGATGTCTTCATTTATAATTCCGGTCAATTACTCAAAGCATTGCTGAAGTTGCGTTTCCGTTCATCCAACCCGAATTCTGCCTTTCTCTTTGTCCGAAGCATTTTAGAGGAAACTTTGCAGTTATGGCAAGAGCAATGTAAATTGGAAGAATGGTTAAATAAGCAGAACGAATTCCAAACAGCGGACAGAGAAAACCTTAATCAAAGAATCGGGAGTGCGTTTTTTCAAGATTGCCTGAGCAAACTTCAAGCTTGTCAAACCATGGAAGAATTAATAACAATTCCGCATCACGGACAATTGAGTTTGCTGCATCGCGAAATGTTGAATGAATTCTCTGATTTGACAGAGAAGATACACTACCTTTTCTATCTGATGAAATTGCCCGTTATGAGTGAAATGCAAGATCACCTGCTCTTTGATTTGAACCGTCTTTTGCAGAGAATGGGTAAGGAACTTGATTCCGGACAAATTAAGGCTCTCTTAGAAACTATTTTTTCCATTCTCAAGGAGTTTAAACAGACACATAATTCCATTGTTCTGGATTGTATTCAAAGCCTCGGGAAAGCACTGATTAATCAGACAAAACCTGAAGTTGGAGAGGACTTTTTACGTCGCACGATCGACCTCGGCTTTACCCCGCCCGGAACGATAAAAATCAATCAAGATTGGCAGCTCGATGTAGACAGCAACCATGTTAAAAATATCCGAATCTGGTTGGAAATTATGGGATTGAATCCCCTTCAGACCAAAAACCTGATGGCAGCATTGATTATCAATTTGACTCAAAAAGGTGTTTTTATTTCCGATACAGATCTATTTCAGAAAGATGTTTCCGCCTTTCTCAATTCTAAGATCTCCCCTCTTTACGTGCAAGTTAAACAGCTTTTGCGGCTATTTCCCGTTTTCTATAATGAAATCGGTGCCGAAGGTGAAATTCGTGATATTTCCACAGAAATAGACGAGATTTGTCAGCGTGAAGATAAATTAATTCATTTTCTCCGGAAACAAATTCATACGGAAAGTAACAATACCCATATTAAACTCGTGCAACAGATTCTAAAGTATTGGTTGGAACTGGATTCCAGGCATTTAATTGGAATTATCCCATCAGATGTGGAACAAGAAATCAAAGCCGGTGATCGTTTTGCCCAAACTCAACATACTGTGCTTGTGACCTTTCTTAAAAAACACAAACTTGATTTATCCGACTTACTGGATCTTTCCTGGCAAAGTGTAATTAAACTTTTCGAAACTGAGACGGGGAATGAAGATTTTGCTCTTAAAAGGTTACGGCTTCTACTCCATATTTATTATTTGCTTTTGGATAAATACCGCCTCGATCCTTATGACATTTTTCACTTTCTTAATCAGTATAAATTCTTTAATGCCAAGGAACAAGCTCGACTGCGTCAAAGTTTGGACCGTAATGATTTTGATAGCAGCATCCGTCAGATGTTGATTTATATAAAAAAACTGAATATGATTGTTTTGGACCCCCTACCTACGCAAGCTTGGGAAAACATTTATTATAAAAGACATATTGCTGCAGGAATTCCCTCCATGTATGGAAGCTACCGCGAACCGAAATTGGAAGCTATGGGTATGATTTTTCGTCTGGAGAATGTGATCAGACGGCTGATTGTGCGAAGTATTAATCAAATTAATTTGAATTATATAAACGCAAAAACTATTCGCAGAATTAGTCGGATCCTTGATCTATTTCACCAAAATCTGGAGCAGGAAGGATTTAAAAGTAAGGCATTTGCCGGTGCTTTAGTTATGCTGGAATCAAGCCGCCATATTATGAGTCTCTCGATTGAACAGTATATCGATATCTTTAACCTGATGAAGGACAGCATTAATGAATTGATTGACGAATATTTCTATCGATTTTACGATTCTGAACTGCGCCATTATACAGGAGCCGCTGATCGAAAAAAACCGAACCGTAAAGATCAGCAAATTGCTGAGGAGTTTTATCGTAAGCTGCTATCATCTTCTTTTTTGGTGCAGGAATTAGATAATTTTATTGCCCAAATCATAGTTTCGCTCAATTCTATGAAGACTCTTTTCAACAGAGAACAGATAACGAAGGTGATGAGTTACGATCCTGACCTGTTATTCGTCCATCTGAATGAGCGCAATTCTCGTATTGAGAATCAAGTTCTGCTCGGGTCCAAAGCTTATTTTCTGAAACAATTACAACAATTCGAACTTCCCGTTCCGCCGGGTTTTGTTATAACTACAGAATTATTCCGTCATCGCGATATTATTAATATGCATTCCGGTATTGAACAGGAAATTGATGATCTTTTGCGCGAAAATATCAATAAATTGGAACAACAGACAGGATTACATTATGGAGCTCCGCAGGCTCCGTTACTTTTTTCCGTTCGTTCGGGAGCGCCTATGAGCCTTCCGGGTGCTATGAATACATTCCTGAATATCGGTCTTAACGATGAAATAACTTACAGACTGAGCCTGCAACCTAATTTCGGCTGGACTGCATGGGATTGCTATCGTCGCCTGATTCAGAGTTGGGGTATGGCTTATAATATTGACAGAGATGAATTTGATAATGTTATGATAGAATTCAAACGCAGGTTCAAGGTGCAATTGAAGGCACAATTTACTCCTGCTCAAATGCGTGATATGTGTGTTGCTTACAAAGAAGTTCTGGGACGACACAATGTCGTTTTAGAGCAAGATAGTTTCCTTCAAATCAAAAAGGCAATTATTCATGTCCTTGATTCCTGGAATACTGACCGTGCTGTTCTCTATCGGCAAAGATTGCACATTGCAGATGAGTGGGGTACTGCAGTCACTATTCAAAAAATGGTTTTGGGTAATATCAGCCTCGATTCCGGAACCGGTGTTCTCTTTACTCATGCACCTTACAGCGGTTCAGGAGTCATCAGCTTAAACGGTGATTTTACTCTTTGCAGTCAAGGCGAAGATGTGGTGGCGGGGTTGGTCTATACTTTACCTATTTCAGAAGAACAGCGTAAATACGGTTCTTATGAATTGGAAGTATCTTTGGAAAAGGACTTTCCTGCCATCTATAAAAAGCTGGAACGCATAGCTTCTTATCTTATCAATGAAAAAGGATATCCTCACCAGGAGATGGAATTTACTTTTGAAGGACCTGAAGAAGATTCGCTTTATATTCTGCAAACTCGGGATCAAATGATTACTAAAGCACAGGAATATACAGTCTTTGCGGTTCCCAGAAGTGAAATGCTGCAAATAGGCGGAGGAATCGGAATCGGAAAAGGTGTCCTAAACGGTTTGATAGCTTTTTCCCGAAATGATATTGCCGCGTTGAAAGATAAAGGAGAAAATCTGATATTAGTAAGGCCTGACACAGTTCCCGACGATATGGATATGCTATTTGAATGTCAGGGATTGTTGACTTCCCGCGGTGGCGTTACATCTCATGCTGCTGTTACTGCTGCTCGTCTTGGCTTGGTTGGGGTAGTAAATTGCCGTCAGTTGAAAGTATTGGAATCCCAAAATATGTGCCGCATCGGTGAAAATATTCTGACAGCCGGTCAAGCCATAGCTCTTGACGCAAGTAGCGGCCATATATATTTGGGCCATTACCCGATTGAGACTTTACGGACATTCTGATTTGCAAAAAGAAAAAAATATATAGATTAAGGAGATAACCATGACAACGGACAACCTTAAAGGGAAAAAACTGCTCGGAATCAACGGTATGGGCAGAATAGGCAAATTGCTGTTATGGAATATGATACACTTACGGCATTATGAAGGCATTGTCATAAACTGCGGCAGAGAAGTCGGCAAAGAACTGGATGATTTGATTCAGGTAATAGAAAATGATTCCACCTATGGCAATATCCATAAATTCCTCTTTGGAATTGTCGGGCGAAAAGCTGAAATCAAAATTATTGATTCGGAAATTCCTTTGCTTCAGATTGAAGGCGTTTATGTAAAGATTTTACGCAAAGCTCGCGATCCTCGTGATATTAATTGGCTGGATGAAGGTGTGCGAGTCGTGGTTGATTGCACGGGCAACTTTCTCGATCCCAATATCCGTCCCGAAGAAGGTCAACCATGCTTGCGAGGACATTTGGAAGCCGGAGCTCTCAAAGTTATCTGCTCCGCTCCGTTCAAAAGTAAGGTTACGGCTTCAACTCAGGCAACAGATGCCGTTACTATGATTTACGGAATCAATCACTTGAGTTTCGAGCCTAAAACTCATCATATCATTTCTGCCGCCAGTTGCACAACTACCGGTTTGGCTCATATGGTTAAACCTTTACTTGAACATGAAGAGACTTCTTCAATCGTCACTGCTTCTATGAGCACCATTCATGCAGCAACAAATACACAAAGCATTTTGGATAGTGTTCCTAAAGCCGGTGCCACCGATTTGCGCAAAACCAGAAGTGTTTTTAACAACATCATCCTTTCTACTACAGGTGTCAGTAAGGCCTTGGAACAAGTTATGCCGGAAATTAAAAATATAGGGTTTATGGCAGATTCTGTGCGCATTCCCACAAATACTGTCTCACTCATTAATCTGAATGTAACTTTTCATACTAAAATGGATACTCAAGGTCACCCGTCCATCAATCGCAAAGTTCTGAATAATATCTATAAAGAAGCTGCAGAAGGTCAACAAAAAGGATTGCTCGTTTATTCGGAACGACAAAATGTTTCCGCTGATTTAATCGGCACTATGGCAGCTGTCGTCATCGAAGCTCATGAAACACATACCAGAACCGGATTTATTCCAATTCCTCATCATAGTTTGGCTGAAGCAGGTATCACTACAGATAAGGAAATACTTATACCGGTTACTCATGCCAAACTTTTCGGCTGGTATGACAATGAGCTCGGTTCTTATACGAATTGTCTTTCTCATCTGGCGATATATATAGATGATAATACACCTTAAGAGTATTATCTATCTCTATTATTTATCTTTGTATGTGCAGCCTCATTCCGGAAGAACAGAAAAATTATCTGCTTCCTCGGGATAGTATGTATCCGACTTAATCAGTTCGCGGAAAAGATAAGTTATATTTGGGGAAGAAATTCCGTTACCCAGTTTGAAAGCTCCTCAAAAACTGCATGATTGAGGCTGTATTGACTATACTGTTTATATTTTCGGGCAGTCACAACTTTTGCTTCCCGCAATATTCTCAGGTGCTCACTTAAAGTAGGCAAACTGATATCAAAATGTGTGGCAATCTCACTGACCGTCATCGTTCCCTGTTTATGCAAAAGAATAAGAATCTTCCTGCGATTAACATCCGCTATGGCTTTGAACAAGGAATCCATCATCAATTCTCCTTTTTTATCAGCATAAACTGTCTTTTTATTTTGCTTTGCCTTAGGGTGTCAATAATAATTTTCGGGTTTGAGTTTTTTCTCTCACAATGTTGGCAGCAGTAATTATTCGCAACTAAACTTTTTGGCTTTTCGGCACCCTTACGCAAACCCTTTCTTAATAAGGTCATCACCTTTGAGCGCTGATGATATTCTCATAGGCTTCTTTTCTTTTTATTTCCTCCAATCGCTCATTCCAAAGTTCATCCGCTTTCAGAGCCCATTTTTCGGCAGCGGGAATAGTTTTGGCACAAAGCTGTTCCACCGGTTCAGGAGCTAACATATCGGTTGACTTGGCGTGCGATTCCTCAATAATAGCTTTGATAATTTCGGGATTATCCAAAACCGGACAAGGCCGTAACATATTATCATTAAAAGGCTGGCGTTTCTGATAAGCCTTGAAAATGGGAGATTGCAAGGCTTCAATCAGAGAAACTTCTTTGATGTTGACATTGGAATAGTGAACGAATGCGCAAGGTTCAACATCGCCCAAAGCGTTGATGTGGAAATAACTGCGTCCTCCGGCAATACATCCGTTGGCTATTTCGCCGTCATTCCAAAAATCCAATGCCAGAATCGGTTTAGCCATCCGAATTTCTCTTACTCTTTGATACATGTAAGCACGCTGTTCGGGTGTTACAAGTAAATCAGTATCGGCGTCTTTTCCGACTGGCATGTAAGTGAAATTCCAAGCAAAAAATGCACCTCGTGCAATCATATCATCAACAAATTCATCGGAAGCCACACTTTCTATATTGTAATGATGATAGCAAGTGGAGTAACCGAAGAAAATCCGGTGCTTATGCATTAAATCCATGGCATTTATAACCTTACGGTAGCTTCCTTTACCTCTGCGCATATCAGTCGTCTCTTCATCGCCCTCTATGGAAAAAGCCAAAGTGAAATTGCCAACCCGCTCCAAATCTTCACAAAACTTTTCATCTACCAGAGTTCCGTTGGTAAAGGCAAGGAAGAAACAATCCTGATGCTTTTCGCACAGCTTGATTAAATCATTTTTTCGAATGAGAGGTTCCCCTCCGGAAAAGATATACCAAAAGATGCCCAATTTTTTACCCTGCCTGCAAATGGAATCAAGTGTTTCAAAAGATAGGTTATGCTGTTTCCCGTATTGTGCAGCCCAACAACCAGTGCATGACATATTGCAGGCGCTGGTGGGGTCCATTAAAATTGCCCAAGGAATTCCGGTCTGATAACGATTTTTTGCCTTTTCGCGTCGAGGTCCGCCTACTAAAGTCGAGTTGACTACAAAGCCTTCGGCGATTTTACGAATCATTTTTGTGTTCACATTATTGAACAGGTTTTCCACAAATAAGCGCCAATGACTGTCCTCGCTTGCTAAAGCGTCCCTGATTTCTTTTATCATGCCGATATACTTATCCTGCCGATCCAAGCGTTCCGCCAAAGACACGATTTTGTTCATTTTGTTGAGAGGATCAGTGGCGATGTAATTGACTATCATATTAATAGCGCTTGTTCTTAAGTCTTTCATAAGAATTTTCCTCCTTTGGTAATTTGCTAAAAAACTAATTAGGTAATTGACGAAATATGTCAAGCTTTTTCTCGGGATTTTTTCATTTTGCTACTTTTAAGCAGGCAAAAATAAGCTACAATTGATTGATTATATATCTGATAAAGAAATAATTATAAAGCTATTTTAATATAACAATCGAGAGTGAATAGAATGATGAATTTTAGCTGGAAATTTCGGTTTCGAAAAACTCCAGCCAATGCTTAACGAGTTTTGGTAAAAGGTCGCCTGCTTTGCCTTCATAAAAATAATCAAAGTAATCGGCATTTTTGGGTGCTTCTAAATTTATACCGATGGTGGCTGCACCGTTATATTTAGCAGCCAAAACAAATCCGGCTGCAGGATAAACTGTTCCGCTGGTTCCGACTACAATGAAGAGATTGCATTTGCGGATTAATTTTTCAATCAAGTCAAGATGATAAGGGATTTCACCAAACCAGACAACATCCGGTCTCAGAAGTCCGTTGCATTTTTCGCACAAAGGAAGTTTGACGGAAAGGTCGATAGAGCGGAGATCAAATTTAGCTGCGCAATTTGTACAGCAGCATTGGGTCACAGTCCCGTGCATTTCAATGACATTTTTATTCCCCGCTTTGTGATGCAAGCCGTCTATATTTTGGGTAATGATGTGGAAATTGCTGCCCAGCTTCTTTTCCATTTCCGCCAAAGCATAGTGTCCGGGGTTTGGAAGTGCAGCCAGAGCCTGTTGATATCGTTCGCGATAAAAAGACCAGACTAATTCGGGATTTTGAGCAAATCCTTCCGGAAAGGCGACATCTTCCACTTTGTGATTTTCCCACAATCCGTTATTGCCTCTGAAGGTTTGCAGTCCCGATTCGGCACTGATACCTGCACCCGTCAGGACTATAACTTTCATCCATGGGTTAATTTTTATATTATCCAATTTCATGATAAGAAGGTATGAGCAAACCATATTCCAATTTGCAAATATATGATACAGAATGCAATTTCTTTTTTTACTTGTCAAATAAAGAGTATGGCTTAAATTGGTATTAAGTATTAATTTGATTCACATATAAATAATAAGTAATAAATAACGGAGATAATATGGACGATCAAACGAATAGAATACCCAGAACTTTGCCTGTCCTGCATTTGCCCAATGTCGTCATGTTTCCTTATCTGTTGATGCCGTTGGTCGTATCCGAAGAAGAAGGTAAACTGGTGATTGACAATGCTCTATCCGGAGATAAATCCGTAGCGTTTTTTCTGGAGAAAGAGAAAAGCAATTCAGGCGATCTTGGTTTATACGAAATAGGTGCAGCTGTTACTATTTTGCGAATGCTGCGTAATCAAGACGGAACAATCAGTCTTTTGCTGCAAGGGACTTCCCGCATCAGACTGCAAAAAGTCGTTCAACGTGAACCTTTTATCCTGGTGGATGTGGAATCCATTCCCGAAAAACAGGATGACAGTCCCGAAATCCAAGCTCTGAAAAAAATCTCTATTGAGCTTTTGGAGAAGATTTCGCAAGAAAGCAATGTTCTAAATCGGGATATGATTGCCGGATTAAATAATATTAAGCAGCCCGGAAGAGTAGCTGATATAATAGCGGGCAATACTGATTTACCCGTCGAAGACAGGCAGAAAATTTTGGAAGCGATAGATTTAAAAAAGCGCTTTACCATTTTGAATAACTGTCTGGCTGATCTCATTCGTCAAATGCGTCTGGAAAATCAATTGCGCAGCAATATTCAGCTTGAGATGAGTGAAGACCAGAGAAAATATTATCTCAGAGAACAAATGGACGCCATTCGCAAAGAATTGGGTGAAACTGATGAAGTCAGCAAGGAAATTCAAAAGTGGCAGAGCCTGATTGAGAAGAACAATCTGCCCGATTATGTTAAAGAAGTTGCTTACGAAGAATTGGACCGCCTATCTTCTTTACAGCCTGCTGCCAGCGAATATGCGGTAATTCGTAATTATTTGGATTGGATAGTGAATTTGCCTTGGCGGACATACAGTAAAGACAGGTTGGATTTAAAGAAGATAGAAAGAATTCTGACGCATGACCATTACGGATTGCAAAAGCCGAAGGAACGCGTCCTGGAATATATAGCGGTGAAGAAATTGAAAGGGCACTTAAAAGCTCCGATTTTGTGCTTTGTCGGACCTCCCGGTGTGGGGAAAACGTCTATCGGTCAATCAGTTGCACGCTCTATGAAGCGTAAATTTATCCGCCTGTCCTTGGGCGGCATTCATGATGAAGCTGAAATTCGCGGTCACAGAAGAACTTATATCGGTGCAATGCCCGGTAAAATCATTATGGAAATTAAGCGTCAAGGGACTGCTAATCCCGTTTTTATGCTGGATGAAATCGATAAATTGGGCTACGATTTCAGAGGCGATCCCGCTTCCGCTTTGTTGGAAGTTTTGGATCCCGAGCAGAATAATTCCTTTGTGGATAATTACATAAACTTACCTTTTGATCTTTCCGAAGTAATGTTTATTACGACGGCAAACTCGCTGGATACTATCCCTCCCGCTTTGCGCGACCGGATGGAAATTATAGAATTTTCCAGCTATGTGGAAACGGAAAAAATTGAAATTGCGAAGCACTTCCTTATTCCCAAAGAAATGGATGCGAACGGACTTAAAGGCAGAAAGATAACCTTCCACAAAAGTGCTTTAGAAGAGATTTGCCGTTACTATGTGAGGGAAGCGGGAGTTCGTAATTTGCAGAGAAGAATTGGCTCCATTTTGCGCAAGATAGCCAAAGAAGTTGCTTCCGGAGAAGATAAAACATACACAATTACGGCGGAAAATGTCAAAGATTATTTGGGAGTGAGAAAGTTCAGTTTGGAATTGGCGAATCGTAAACCGGAAATCGGTGTCGCCACGGGTTTGGCCTGGACTCAATACGGAGGCGAAATTCTCTTTTGCGAATCAATTCGGATGCCAGGGAAAGGAGGAATTATTTTAACCGGTCTTTTGGGTGATGTGATGAAAGAATCGGCGCGAATTGCTTTAAGCTATTTGAAAGCGAACTATCAAAAGTATAATCTGAATCCGAAAGATTTTGAGAAATTTGATGTCCATGTCCATTTTCCCGCAGGAGCCGTTCCCAAAGACGGTCCTTCCGCAGGAGTTACCTTAACCACCGCTTTGGCTTCTTTATTTATGCAAAAGAAAGTCAGGCATGATGTTGCAATGACGGGTGAAATCACTTTACTCGGAAGAGTTTTACCAATTGGCGGTTTGAAGGAAAAACTTTTAGCTGCCAAAAGAGCAGGGATTAAGCAAATTATCGTTCCGGCAGAAAACAGGGAATCGGTTTCCGAAATAGAAGAAGATATCTTAGCCAACCTGAATTTGATTTATGTAAATGAGATAGATGAAATCTTCAAATATGTGTTTCTGGAATAGCGGTTTGCCTCTTATGCGCAGCTGAAATGGAAAAATATCCTAACATCAATATCCTGATTAATGTGCCGCAGAACTATATACCGAAAGCGGAATTTGTTCTGCGCACATATTGTTATATTCTGCGGTTGAATCCCAAATTTTATTACAAACAGCATACGGAAGGCATACATATCTATTACGGTGTCTACAATACGCATAACTATCCTGTGCGTATTCATTTTCAACCGGATACCGCAGAATTTTTTGACGGATTGGAACTTTATCCTCTGGAAAAAGTAAATTTCAGGAAATTCAATCGGGAATTTATCCCATTTCTGTTTTCCCAAAACGGGGAAATTTATACCCTATATGAGGACTTTTGCGCCATTCGTAAAGATATTGTAGCCAGCGGGTTTTACTTTCTTTCCTGTTGGCCAGAATATATTTTAAGTTGTCGCGGTCTGGCTAAAAGCAGAGTGGACTTCAAAAATTCTCTGCAATACAGGTGGGGTTTTACGGAAATCCCGGTCGTGGATATCTATTGTCGGATATTGTTCAAAGTCATAAGTATTTTGTTACCAGAATATGTGCGCGACCTGCATTGGCAGGATGGGAAAGACTTTGCTGTTGCTCTTTCGCATGATATAGATTACTGGAATTATTGGACGCGAGAGCATCTGCACAAAACTTATCGATATAATCTTTCCACAATATACAAGCGTCCTTTGCGAGCGGTTTACAAGTTGTTGTGTCATTTTGTTAGCAAGGCCATCTCCAATAATCCCAAAAGCAAAATTAAAAAGCTGATGAAAAAAGAGGAAAAACGCCGTGTCCGCTCAACTTGGTTTTTGATGGCGAAAGACGATTATCCTGATTCGCGGCAAAATTATATTACCAATCCAGAATACAGAGAGCAGATAAAAGAACTTCTGCAGGATAAAGATGTCGGTATGCACGGCAGTCCGGAGGCTGCATTTGATCTTGATGTGCTCAAAAGGGAAATGAGCGTTTTACAAGAGCTGGGCTTTATTCCGATAGGCTTTCGCACCCATTATCTGCATTTTGATTATCAGAAGAGTTTTGCCGTGTTGGAGCAAGCGGGTATTAAGTATGACAGCTCGCTCGGTTATTGGGAGCATATAGGTTACAGAGCAGGTACTTCCTTTCCTTTCTATCCGTTTAACATAAAGGAAAACAGACCCTTCCAAGTTTTGGAGATTCCTCTGGCTGTTATGGATACTACTCTTTTATCCAAAAATGCTATGAATTTGAATGTCTTTTCCGCTCGATTAAGGCTTTCCGATTTGATTTCACGGTCTGCGGCTTACAACTCATTATTGACTTTGCTTTGGCATAACAATACTTTTGATAAGATAGATTACCCGGGTTGGGGAGGTTTGTATTGGCGGACAATTAACAACGCAAAAAAACGCAATGCCCGGATTACAGATCTGAAAAGCATCTATGAGGAATGGGTAAATTTAAGCTTCTAAAGAGATATGTTCTTTACAGTTATTTGGGCTCTCGGCTTTTTTATCTTGATGCTACTGACCATACCGTTCCTTCTTATCTCTTATTTATTAAGGTTGGTTGCAGGTAATAAAGTTGCAGATCGTTTTGTCCATTGGGTAACTGTTGTTTGGGGACGTCTGGCAATTCTATCCACCGGCTCAAAGGTTAAGGTGGAAAGCAGAGAAAATTTCTCTTCGGCACCCAATCTTTGCCTGATTTGTAACCATCAAAGTATGTTTGATATTCCTTTGTTAACGGGTTGGACACCGCGCCTGTTAGGTTTTGTGGCTAAAAGTGAATTAAAAAAGATACCTTTGTTGAATATCTGGATTGCTGCAATTCATTCTGTTTTTTTGGACAGATCAAGTCCCAAAGCCGCTGTTGCCTCTTTCCAAAAAGCCGTTGAGCATATAAAAAAGGGAAGGGCAATTGTCATTTTTCCTGAAGGAACACGCAGTAAAGACGGCTCTGTTTCAGAATTTAAAACGGGAAGTCTGAAGCTGGCTACTCAAGCGCAAGCAGTAATTCAACCTGTTACTATTCAAGGCACACGTAATATGTTTGAGGCAGAAAAGAAAATTAAAAAAGCAAATCTCAAATTAATTATCCATCCGCCGATTTTACCCCAGGATGAAGTTTATCGCGATAAGGAAAAATTAGCGTCTCTCTTATATGAAATTATATCTCCGGAAATTAATTTTATTGCAAATGCTAACGCTCAAAATCAATAATTCCATCTTCTTTCTATGTTTCAGTCCGGTTTTAATATTTTATAATTCTGCTTATTTGATGCAGCTCACCGCAATGAAGTTTAAAGAAATAAACGCCTGACGGAACAGACACTTTGCTCTCGTCTTTTCCGTCCCAAGTTAAAGTCCATTCACTTTTGCCGGTTAAATGGAATTTACGGACTAATCTGCCTTTGAGATCGTAAATAGACAAATTTGCCGTGACTGAGGGAGAAAGTCCTTTTAAGTTGATGGAAATAATATTTTGGAAAGGATTGGGGCAAATTTCCATGAGCGGCTTAATATCAGGCATTATCTCATTTCCTGCAGCCGTAATATTGACTACTGCTTCATTGGAGAATGCGGATTCATGATCATCGGCAAATAAAGCGGAAACCTTAAAAACCCATTGTCCTGGTCCTAAATCGTGTATTAGGTATTCGGTAGCATCCGGACTGACTAAAAGATAAAATATATTATTGCGATAGATATTGTAGCCGATGGGCGGAACAAATGTTTCGGACATATCCCAATGAAGAAAAACATCATTGGTATTTATCACTTGAGCAGTCAGGTTATATGGAGCCGGATAACCAACGCCTACAGAGCCGTCTGCATTAAAACGCATACCGTAAATTGATGATGGTCCGTTTCCGTCTTCCCAAACGACAACTCCCCAGGCATTTGACCCAACAGCTTGATCATAATGCAGTTTATGTGAATTCGTGGCAGCTACTGTTCCGCTGCCTGCAGGTAAAAGAGATTGTCCGTCGGCATCAATGACATAAAGTTTGATGTTTGACACTTGATCATTATTGGCAACGGGGCTCATAGTATAAAGAAAACCTGTCCCTTCACCAAATTTCATTGCCTGCAGAGGATAAATAGGATAATTGCCGCTTGGGATTAAAACGAGACCTTGATCACTCCACAATCTTTCACCGTTAAGAGAAAGCTTTTGCGCTTGTAAGCTCCAAGTGTCTTGATTGCTGCTTTCTTGGACCCAAAAAGCATAAATTTCCTGAAGAACAGAATCGAAACTGATTTTGGGATAAAATTGATTATAGTTTTGGTTTGTCGTAACTTGCACACCGTTTTGCGGCATGGTTACAGCTCCGTCCGCAGTGACATGCTGAACATAAGCGAAGGCGATGTTGCTGTTCAGATGATAATCGTGCCAAGAGATGAAAGCGCCGCCGGCATTTTCAGAAACAAAACCGATTAATTGTGTCCAAGCGTTAATTCCTCCGGTATTTTGAATAGCTGTCGGATTAGTCCAAACTGCTGTTCCGTTCGGTAAAAATCTTTGCACTAATAAATGTCTGGTAGGAGCCCATGCCGGACCTGTGTCTTCATAGTATTTGACAATAATACTGCCGTTTAGGGATTCCTTAATTTGTGGCCAAGTGTAATTTGCGGTTGCAGAAGCAATGGCAATGCCGTCTGCGCCCCATTGTAAATCTCCGGCTGAAGATAAACTTTGCAGTCTGATTTCGGTTGCACTGCCGATTCTTTGCCAACCGGCAACAGTTCTGCCGTCAGACAAACATTGAATAACGGGCGAATAATTTGAGTAATCAGTAGAAATATCATGCGAAAGCAAAATTCCGTCTGCACCCCACGCTAATGTGCCGTCCGGAGTAACTTTATAAATTACTGTATTCGCTGTTCCGAGGCGAAGGTCTTGAAAACATAAAATCGCATTGCCGTTAGGATCGCTGTCAATATCCCATTCCGTAATCCATGTTGCTGTCGGATGATTACTTACCAGAACGGGAGAAGTGAATTCCGGCTCTCCGAGAAAATTTAACATTTGGATATAGGTGTTGTAATTGCCGGTAGTATTATCCATCCATGCTATCCATGTATGCCCGTCTTGTGTGATGGCAGTTTTGGGCATTACTTGAGCACTTGTACCGGAATAAATCTGATTAGGTAATGAAGGATCCGAACTCCATTGCGCAAACAGACCCAAACTTGCAATTAATAAAATAAAAACCGAAAATAATTTCCTCATTGTAACCTCCCGACTCGATAAGAAGAAAAAATCCTTATCTTTAGATATATTGAATATCAGTAGGGTTTGCCCTGTCAAGCTAAATTATGCTTTCCCTTGATTATTCAACGGTCTTTTATAGTATGAGGGTAAAATGAAGCAAAGTGATTTATTTTATTTATATAATTAACGGATTAGCGCAGCTTGAGCACCTTCTTGCAAATGCTGTGTGAACCGTCCGAAGCTTGAATTATATATATTCCTGCAGCGACAGGCATTCCTTGTGCGTCTTTGCCGTTCCAATTCAGTTCCGAAATTTTCTGTCTTGACCAATTGCGGATAAGCTGTCCTTTCAGATTATAGATTGATAAATCAACCGGCTTGAGGGAACTTTGTTCCTCTTTCAGATTAAGCTTATCGGTAAAGGGATTGGGATAGAGAAGCAGGTTAAGAGTTACCGGAGAAGGCAAAGGTTCATCAGGATTGGGAACATCGCCGTATATGACATTGTCAATGATGCAGCCGTTAAGTGTAACCTGTCCAAAATCAAAACCGTGGGACAAGGGTCCAAATCTCTCCGCCCAAATGGAAACATTGCTTGCTGTTATGGAGAAATAAACTGCTGTTACCGTTTCGCCGAAAATATTGACTAAACCGTATTCTTGGCAAGTGATTTCCCATCCGTTCCAATAGGGTTGAAAGCTGCTGCCCGGCTCAAATAACCAGAATAACTGATCGGTATAATCATAAGGTGCAGTCCACATTTGAGTGTAAGCCATTAAGCTGTCGCCCTGATTGTATTCCCAAAATTGTTCAAAGGTGTATTGACTAAATACATAGTAATGCAGTTTACCGTTAAGCAAGCTATCGGCTGTAATTTCTCTGCCGCAATGATAAGAAATTGGAACATCCCCTTCAGGACCGGCTGACCATCCGCTGTAAAACCATTTATTGCCGACTTGTAAAGGGTTGTAACTGTAAAGTTCAGGATTGGCAGCTTTGTTCAGATAATACTGTTCTATTTGAGCAGGAGTGGGTCGTTCAAAATAGGCAAAAGGTGAGAGCGCGCATAAAGCTGTGCTCAGCAGTAACAAACAAATTAGAAAAGGTCTCATTATGACCTCCTTCTCAGCTTAATCCGACAACATTTTATTTTTTTATTCTCAACTCTTTCTCTGTCAAGATATATTATTTCTTTTCCGTAATTTTTTCTTTGCATCCGATATACTTATTGACAGTTTAAGCAGGTTCAAATTAAAATAATGAAAAACGATTCCGGAGAAATATAATGCTGAAACTTGTGTCAGTGGGAGACAGATTTCCTTTTGACAGATTTGCGGAAGTGCATTCCCGCTTTGAGCGAGTAATTAATTTTGTTTATAAAAAGCAAGTAGTTTCTTTAGTTACTCCCGAAGTCGGAGCCGGACCGTTCAGGATTGAAATTGAATTAGCTGAGTTAAGTTCCGTTCAAATTTTGGAATACAGGGCAGGAAGCGTAATTTTGAATGATTGTTTGGCGTTACAGGCTGAGGACAATCTTCTTTATAATTCCAGTGTCTCGTTTGACTTCAAAGATAAGGATAATGTCCAAAAAGGGATAGCCTTTCTTAAAGAATTTCTCCTTAATCAAAAGATTGCAAACTCCATGCTTTTTCTTCTGACGGACAAAGCTTATCCGGTGTCCTCAAAATTCGATGCAGAGCTGGCTAAACAATTCAGGCAAGCTTATCAATTCTTGCAGAAACAGAAATATGAACAGGCTGCAGCAAGTTTTAAGGGTCGGGGATATGGTTTTACTCCTTCGGGGGACGATTTTAACGCCGGATTGCTAATCGGATTGCAGGTTCGGCAGCAAACAGAAAAAAAAGAGTTGTCAAAAATCAGGGATTCCATTTATCAAATTTCACCGGGTAACAGTTTGCCGGTTAATACTTTATTATTGCAAGCCTATAAAGGTTGGTATGATGAGCAGTGGAAGAATTTGTTGCTTACTCTGCAAAGTGAACATCAGGAATTGCAATCTGCCGCGGAAAAGGTTTTGGCTCAAGGTGAAACTTCCGGTGCCGATGCTTTAACCGGCTTTTTGGCTGCTTGGGAAATTAAAATATAAGGATTGCGTATGCCGATTAACGGAACAGTGGTGCAAGGTAAATACTTCGATTCCGTGCAGTTGATGCTTCTTTCCAAAGAGATGAAAAAGCGGGAAGGGGTCATTGATGCCGTTGCCATTATGGCTTCCAAAGAAAACAAAGCTATTTTGAAAGCGACAGATTTGTTGCTTCCCGAGTTCGAGCAAGCGCCGGAAAATGCTATCTGCATAGCAGTAAAAGCTGATTCGGAAGCTCTTTGTCAAGAATTGATAGAAACTGTCAAAGTATGGTTGGATAAGGGCTTACCCGGCACAAAAGAACATCCCGAAATGGAATATCAACCCCGCAGTTTGGAAAGTGCAGTCAAGCAGTTTCCTGAAGCCAATCTTGCTCTTATTTCCATAGCGGGTAAATATGCGGGTGCGGAAGCGATGAAAGCTTTGCGGCAAGGTCTGCATGTTTTGCTTTTTTCCGATAATGTATCCTTGACAACTGAGCGTCAACTCAAAGAATTCGCCGTTTCCAAAAACCTGCTGTTGATGGGTCCGGATTGCGGCACTGCTATTATTAACGGAATACCCTTAGCTTTTGCCAATGCTGTCAGGCGCGGCAAAATCGGCATTGTTTCCGCTTCCGGAACAGGTTTGCAGGAAGTCAGTTCCGTTATTCACAATTGCGGAGAAGGAATCTCTCAAGCTTTCGGAACCGGTGGCAGAGACGGTAAAAAAGAAATTGGCGGCTTGATGCTGCTTTTCTGTTTAGAATACTTAATGCGTGACCCGAATACGGAAGTCCTTGTTCTGCTGAGTAAAGTTCCCGATACAGAGGTTGTGGAGAAGATTTGGCAGTTGCTTGAGAGCGTGCAAAAACCTGTTGTCATCAATTTCCTACAGCCTTTTTCCCCGCCGAAAAATCCATATCTGTATATGGCAGATACTTTAGCGGAAACTGCTTACAAAGCATGCCGCCTTCTAAATGATAAAATTCTTCCCGCTAAGGAAGGGAAAGAACTAAAGTTGGAAACGCTATTCACAAATAGGACTTTGGTGACTTTGCCGGTCAAACCTACCCGTCGTTATTTGAGAGGATTGTTCAGCGGAGGGACTTTATGTTATGAAGCGCAGTCGATTTATCGTCAAAAGCTGGGTTCCTATCCTTTCAGCAATACGCCTCTCAAGCCTGAATATCGTCTGCAGGATGTTTGGCAGAGTAAAGAAGACACGATTATTGATCTGGGAGCCGATGAATTTACCGTAGGGAGACCGCATCCGATGATAGATTTTTCTCTGCGATTGACTAAGTTGGAAGAGGAGAGTCGGGACGAAAGTGTAGCCGTTATTTTGCTGGATGTGGTTTTGGGTTACGGCTCTCATCCGCAGCCGCAAGCGGAATTGGTTCCAGTGCTGCAAAAAATCAAGAAGGAAACGGATATTGTCATCATTTGCAGTGTTATCGGCACTGATGAAGATCCGCAGAACAGGCAAGCCGTAATTCACGCTTTGCAAAATTCCGGTGCCATAGTTACGACTACCAATGCGGAAGCCTGTGCATTAGCTGTCCGCCTCATTCAGCAACTGAGGAGCAAGTAATGTCTCTTATTGATTTGGAAAATAAACCGCTTAAAGTCATCAATCTGGGTCTGCAAAATTTTGCCGCTGACCTCAGACAGCAGGGAGTGGAAGTCGTGCAAGTGGATTGGCATCCTCCGGCTGATGTAGAAGCTGAGGTTTGGGAGAAAATTCAATTGCATTCAGAAAAAATCCAAGCTGCCAATGATAAAGTGTTGAATATTATTCAACAAGGCAGTCCTGTTTTGATAGGAATGGACATTGCCCTCAAGGTAATTCCGAAAATGACGGAAAATACTATTTTGCATGCAGGACCGCCGATAACATGGGAACGCATGTGCGGACCGATGAAAGGATCAGTAATCGGTGCTTTATTATATGAAGGTAAAGCTAAAACTGCTGAGGAAGCAGAAGTTTTGGCGCAATCCGGCGAAATTCATTTTGCGCCTTGCCACGAGCATAATGCCGTGGGACCGATGGCAGGTATCATTTCACCTTCCATGCCTGTGTTTATCGTTCAAAATGAAACCTTCGGCAATACCGCTTTCTGCACCCAGAATGAAGGTCTGGGCAAAGTTCTGCGTTACGGAGCTTTTGCTCCCGAGGTCATCTCCAGACTGAAATGGATGGAAGAGGTGATGTATCCCGTTCTGGATAAAGCTATTCATTATTTGGGGAAAATAGATATGAAGAATATGATAGCGCAGGCTTTGCACATGGGTGACGAAGTCCACAATCGCAATCGGGCAGGCACTTCTTTATTTTTCAGACACATCGCTTCCGCAATTTTAAGGACGGCTGATAAAACTGAAGATGCTGCTCAAGTGCTGGATTTCATCAACGGCAATGACCACTTTTTCCTGAATTTATCCATGCCCGCCTGCAAAGCCGTTTTGGATGCCGCTGCCGATATTCCTTACAGCAGCATAGTCATTACTATGGCGCGCAATGGGACTGACTTCGGGATCAGATTAAGCGGAACAGGCAAGAAATGGTTTACAGGTGCGGCCTTGGTTCCGGATGCACTTTATTTTCCCGGTTACAGTAAAGAAGATGCCAATCCCGATATCGGTGACAGTGCAATTACTGAAACCGGAGGATTGGGTGGTTTTGCCATGGCTTCCGCTCCTGCCATTGTTCAATTTGTAGGCGGAAAAGCTGCCGATGCCTTAAAATATACTCGCCTAATGTATGAAATCACACATGGCGAAAGTAAGAATTATCATGTTCCTGCTCTGGATTTCAGAGGCACGCCTTTGGGAATTGATACAGTGAAAGTAATTGAAAATAATCTGACGCCGTATTTGGATACGGGCGTAGCACATAAAAAAGCCGGCATCGGACAGGTCGGAGCAGGCGTCGTTTCCGCTCCGATTGAACCTTTTGTCAAAGCCCTTTCCGGTTTGGCTGAAACTTTCTAAACAAGGAGGAGTATATGAATACTCAAGAATTTCTCAATCTCATGCAGAGCGTCAAATTGTATGATTTGACCCAACGCCTCAGCATCCACACGCCGCCTTGGCCCAGTTATGTTCCCTTGCAAATTCAATACTTTAAGCGTTTAGCGGGAGCGCACATGGGTCAGGGTGCGAATGGACAAATCATCACCACCAGCAATCATGTCGGCACACATATAGACGGTGAAATTCATTTTCACGCCAGCGGACGCACGATTGGCGAGGTGCCGATTCAAGAGTGGGTGGGACCGGGCGTCGTTGTGGATATTTCTGACGCAGTTGACGATTATGATTTATACTCGCCTGAACTGTTTATGCAGAAAGCCGATATTCGCAAAGGAGATATCCTCATCATCAACACTGGCTATCACAAATATTCGTGGGATCAGCCGGAAAGCGATGAAATTCGCTATTTTGTCAAGCATCCGGGTCCCGATCCATCTTTCCATAAATGGGCTTTGGAAATGCAATTTAAGTGGATAGGCGTAGATTGCGGTAGTGCCGATCATCCCATGAATACGATTATCCGCAATTGGCACCCCAATCTCTTTCTGGAAGCGGATAAAAAGCTGCAACAAAAATACGGCAAAAGGTGGGATGAAATGTTTCCCTCTGAGGAGTATTACCAAGTGATGCACTTGAAGCTGTTTCCGAAAAAACTGGTTCATGCTGAAAATTTGGGCGGCGATATCGACAAACTGAGTAACAAACGCTGCTGGATAGGTCTGTTTCCTTTGCGCGGAATTGAACTTGAATCGTCCATGTGCCGCATAGTTGCCATGGAACCATAATTTTTTGTTGCGTTAATTTCCTTAATGTTTGATTCTTATACCTTTCCTAATAGCCACGCCGGATCCACGCCGAGTCCACCCCGACTTCACCGGCGTGGACTCGGGGTGGATACGGCGTGGATGTTTAGGAGGCAAAAAATGGAAAGCAGCGGCTTAAGAAATCGTAAACGACATTCTAATAGCCTGTTAAGGCGATAAGGAGCCCCAATGGCAATAACACATGAATTTAAATATTTCCGTCCGACAAATTTAGCAGAGATAATTGAACTTTTGCACAAATACGGCGATAAAGCAAAACTGCTTGCTGGCGGAACGGATTTAACGGTTAATATAAAAGAAAATATTGAACAACCTGAAGCGGTGATAGACATCAAAGCTGTGCCTGAACTTTCAATTTTAGACAATGGGAAGGACGGTTTATTCATAGGAGCGAATGTCACTTTTACCGATTTGCTGGAGGCAAAGGCAATTCAAAAGGATTATTTACTCCTTTGGGAAGCCGCTCGCAGCGTAGCTTCAGTCGGCATTCGGAACCGTGCAACTTTGATCGGAAATATCTGTTCGGCAGTTCCTTCTTTGGATTCTGCACCGGCTTTGCTCTGTTATGATGCAGTTGTGCATTTGCAGAATTATAAAGGGAAGAGGGAAGTGCCGATTTCGGAATGGTTTTTGGGTCCGCGCAAAACTGCCCGCAAAGCTGACGAACTTGTGCTGGGTGTGAGTTTATTGAAGCCGCGGGGAAAGCATACCGGCTGCTATCTTAAGCTTGGACGCTACAATGGAGAAGACTTGGCACAAGCCGGTTTAGCGCTTTTGGCTTCCGCTTCTGATGATTATAAAGCTGCGTGGTGTGCCGTCGGTCCTGTTCCGAAACGCTCTTCTAAAATTGAAGATCTGCTGCACGGGAAGTCCATTACGCCGGAGTTAATTCGCAAAGCGAAGGCTCTTGTAGCGGACGAAATCTCTCCGATTACGGATTTACGAGCTTCGCGTGAATATCGTTTGCATCTATGTGAAATTATGCTGGAAAGGGGATTGCAGGTATGTCAGATGCGTCTGCAAGGCAAAAAGATTGATACGCGGAACATTTTGGGAGGCTGAAATGGCAAAAATCAGTTTTATTTTGAATGAGGAAAAACGCAGTGTGGAAGTTGAACCAAATCAAACTCTGCTGGATGTCTTGCGTGATAAATTAGGTGTAAAAAGTCCCAAATGCGGATGCGACAGAGGAGATTGCGGAGCTTGTGCAGTGTTGCTAAATGGTCGCAGTGTGCGGAGTTGTCTGATTCTTGCCGTTGAAGTTGAAGGGCAGGAAGTGCGAACTTTGGAAGGCATCTCTCAACCGAAACTTACGCAGCTGCAGGAAAACTTCGTTGCCATGAACTCGTTTCAGTGCGGATTTTGCACTCCCGGTGTAATAATTACCGCCACTGAACTGCTGGAGAAAAATCCGCATCCCGATTTAGCTGAAATTCAAGAAGCGCTATCCGGCAATTTGTGCAGGTGCACAGGCTACAAACCTATTTTTGAGGCGATTTTGAAAACAGCAAAAAGAGGCCGCTCATGAGTGAATATAAATTTGTCGGAAAGCCGGAAATCCGCATTGACGGACGCGAAAAAGTTTCCGGAGCTGCTGTTTATGTTGATGATTTGGATTTCGGACCCAATTTATTGTATGCGGAAATTGTCGGCAGCACCCAAGCGCATGCCCTGATTAAGAAGATAGATGTCAGGGCAGCTTTAAAGGTTGAAGGCGTGGTCAAAGTCTTTACCGGCAAGGATTTTCCCTATCAATTCGGATTGTATGTTCAGGATAGGTATATTTTTGCGCAGGATCGAGTTCGCTTTGTCGGAGAGCAGGTTGCGGCAGTAATAGGGCGCACTCCTCAAGCTGCCAAACGCGGGGCGCAATTAGTCAAAGTTGAATATGAACCTTTGCCTGCAGTTTTCAATCAGATGGAAGCTTTGGCTGAAAAGAGTGTTTTGCTTCATCCACAGATGGGTGAATATTCACATGTGCCGTGGTTTTATCCTCAACCGGGAACGAATATAGCGCATTGGCGGAAGACCAGAAAAGGAGATTTGGAAAAGGGCTTCCAAGAAGCGGACTTGATTTTGGAAGATGAATATCATGTGCCCCGCTATGCTCATTGCGCTTTAGAGACGCATGTAGCCATCGGCAAATATGACCTTTCCGGTCGTTTGACTGTTTGGAGTTCTTCTCAATCTCCGCATACGCAAAGAAACTTGTTTGCGGAAGCTTTGGGACCATTGGGTTTGACGCATAAAGACATTCGCGTAATTACACCTCATGTGGGAGGCGGTTTTGGCGGAAAAGCAGGTGTGACAATGGAAATCATTCCCGCTGCTTTGGCTACAAAACTTCCGGGTTATGCGGTAAAATTGCGTTGGACGCGTGAACAGGAGTTTATCAATACCTATCAACGATTGGGAGTGGTCGCCAAAATCAAAGTCGGCGTCAAAAAAGACGGCACTATCACTGCTCTGGACCACAAACTTTACTGGGATGCAGGCGCTTATGTAGAATACGGTGCCAATGTCGTTAACGCCGTAGGACTTTCAGCTATCGGTCCATATCGCATTCCCAATGTTTCCATCGACAGTGTTTGCGTTTACACGAATCTTCCTCCGGGAGGACCTTATCGCGGTTTCGGCTATTCCGAAATGCTGTTCGGCTTGGAATCACACATGACGCGCATAGCCAAAAAACTGGGCATGGATGAAGTGCAATTCCGGTTGAAAAATGCAATCAGAGAAGGCGATACCACTGCTTATGGTGTGCCGATGAATCCCAACGGTTTAATTGAATGCATTGAAAAAGCGGCAAAAGCGATTGATTGGAACAAAAAGATAGTGTCCAAAGACCCGCGTAAAGTAATAGGCAAAGGTTTTTCCCTGTTTTGGAAAGCGCCGGCTATGCCGCCTAATGCCTCTTCTTCAGCTTTTTTGAAATTCAATGAAGACGGCAGCATAAATTTAATTATCTCCGGAATGGACATCGGCCAAGGCTACCAAACTGTAATGGCACAAATCGCTGCGGAAATTTTAAGCGTCCCTCCTTCCAAAATCAGAGTGGAAACTCCTGATACCGATCGCAACCCTTATGAGTGGCAAACTGTGGCTTCACACATAACTTGGGGCTCCGGCAATGCCGTTAAGAAAGCGGCTTTGGATGCGAAGGAACAGATTCTTTCACTGGTGGAGCGGGTTTTCTGCCTTCCCAAAGATCAGCTGTATCTGGAAGACGAAGCCGTTAAATGCACTTCCCGCAAGAATTTTTGCCTCCCCTTAAAAGATTTCGTAGTGAACGGAATCATGCAACTTGACGGCACATATAAAGGCGGTCCGATTAACGGCAGAGGAATGTTTTTACCGGAATTTTCTTCCGCCAATTGTGACCCTGAAACCAGCCAAGGCGGTCATCCCAATGTGCATTACACCGTCGGTGCCGGAGCTTTGCTTTTGGAAATTGATCAAGAAACAGGCAAAATGCGGGTCCTGAAAGCTGCGGAAGCAATTGATGCCGGACAAGCCATAAATCCGGATTTAATCAAAGGCCAGATTGTTGGCGGTCTTATGCAGGGCCTTGCTACAGTCCTTTATGAAGATATGCGTTACGACGATAAAGGCAAATTGCTGAATCCAAACTTTACTGATTACAAAATTCCCACCGCGCTTGATGTTCCCGATGAGATTATTCCGATCATTGTCGAAGTTCCACAACCGGACGGTCCTTTCGGTGCACGCGGCATTGGTGAACATACTATGCTACCTGCAGCGCCGATGATTGCCAATGCGATAGAAGACGCTCTTAACATCCGTTTGAAGGAAATGCCTTTGACAGCGGAAAAAGTTGCGTTGGCTGTTGTTCACAAGTCAAAGTCCAAACCGAAAAATAAGGATAAATGATGTCCAAACCTCTTTCCGATATAATCGTTCTTGACCTCACCAGAGTGCTGGCAGGACCTTTTTGCACAATGCTGTTAAGCGATTTGGGTGCGGAAATCATCAAAGTTGAAATTCCCGGAACCGGAGATGATTCTCGTGCTTACGGTCCTTTTATGAAAAACCGCAGTCTCTATTTTCTCAGCATCAATCGCGGAAAGAAGAGCATTTCTCTTAATCTGAAAAAACCTCAAGGCAGACAGATTTTGCTGGCATTAGTGCAAAAAGCGGATATTTTAGTAGAGAATTATCGTCCCGGCACAATGGAAAAACTCGGTTTGAGCTACGATGTTCTGAAAGAGGCAAATCCGCGTCTGATTTATGCATCTGCCAGCGGTTTCGGTCAAACAGGACCTTATACCGACAAACCTGCTTATGATATTTTGGCTCAAGCAATGGGTGGAATAATGAGCATAACAGGTTGGCCCGGAAGTGCTCCCACGCGGGTGGGAATGTCTTTGGGTGATATTACTGCGGCATTGTTTACTGCGATAGGCATCAATGCCGCTCTTTACCAAAGGGAAAAGACAGGCGTCGGGCAACAAATTGATGTTTCCATGCTGGACGGTCAAGTGGCTATTTTGGAAAATGCGCTCGTGCGTTATCAAGCTGAAGGAGTAAATCCCGAACCTTTAGGAAATAGGCATCCGACCATTACGCCTTTTCAAGCTTATAAAGCCTCCGATGTCTATTTCGTGATTGCGGTGGGGAACGACAGCTTGTGGCAGACTTTCTGCACGGCTATTGAACATCAGGAACTCCTTTCAGATTCGCGTTTTATGACAAACAAGCTTAGAACCGAAAATATTAATGACCTGAACATAATTTTGGAACCGGTTTTCCTGCAGCATTCTGCACAATTTTGGCTTGATTTGTTTGAAAGGGTAAAAGTGCCTTGCGCTCCCATTAACAAAATGGAACAAGTGCTGAATGATCCGCAAGTTTTGGCACGCAATATGATTGTTGAAGTTCGGGACAGCATAGCGGGAACGGTAAAAATTGCGGGTAATCCGATTAAAATGAGCAGTTTTACGGACTCGAATATGCGTGACCATGCTCCGGAAGTTGGAGAGCACAATGCAGAAATATTTGAACGCTTTCTGGGTTTGACTTCTGCAGATTTGGAGCAACTTAAAGAGGAAGGAGTAATCTGAAATGTTTTACGAGCGCGCTTCCTTGTCTGAATTAAGCATTGCTTTAAGGAATAACACGCTCGATTTATTCGCTTATATAAATCATGTATGCGACAGAGTTGAGACTGTGGATAAGGAAATTCATGCTTTGCTGCCTGAACGGAATCGTCGCAAGCGCCTTCTTTCGGAAGCGAACGCATTAATAAATAAATATCCTTTGTCGCATCAAAGACCACAGCTATTTGGTGTATTAGTCGGAGTAAAAGATTTGTTTAATGTTGAAGGAATGCTTACAAAGGCAGGTTCCAAACTGCCTGCGGAAGTTTTTACCGGACCGGAAGCTTCGCTTGTAACAGCTCTTAAAGCAGCCGGAGCCTTAATTTTGGGCAAAACGCACACGACTGAATTTGCCTATTTCACTCCAGCGCCCACCCGCAATCCCGTTAATCCTGAGCACACTCCGGGAGGTTCATCTAGCGGTTCTGCAGCGGCAGTGGCTGCAGGTTTTGTTCCTTTAGCTTTAGGCACACAAACAATTGCTTCTATAATCAGGCCTGCAGCTTATTGCGGAATCATAGGTTTCAAACCATCCTACGGCAGAATGGCCATGGACGGAGTTTTTCCTTTTGCTCAATCGGTTGATCAAGCGGGTTTTTTTACTCAAGATATATCGGGTGCAACTCTTGCCTCTTCCGTTTTGGTGAAGAATTGGAATTCGGATATCAGAACTAATGCAAAACCAAGACTTTTTTTGCCTGCTGACGCTTATTTAGCGCAAGCGGATTATGATGCCTTCAATCGGTTTTACGAACAGGCAGACATACTTAATGAAAGCGGATTTGAAATAACGCAATTGCCCTTCCTGAAAGATATCCGCACTCTCAATCACATGCATCAAACACTCATTGCAGCCGAATTTTATCTCAATCACAAAAAACTATATAAAGAATATGGGGATTTATATTCTGAACATTCAAAAGCTCTTTATGAACGAGGAAGCAAAGTCAGTAAAGATGAACTTTCATCCTATCGCCTACAGCTTAAACAGGCAAGAGCCGATGTAAAAAAGTTGATGAGCAGCGAAGGAGTGGACGCATGGATTTGTCCTGCAGCAACTTCAGCAGCGCCACGCGGACTTTCTTCCACGGGAAGTCCGCTGATGAGTTTGCCGTGGACTTGGTTTGGACTGCCTTCAATTACAATACCCGCGGGTCATTCTTCTCATGATTTGCCTTTGGGACTGCAAATCGTGGGTGGACAGGGAAGGGATGAACGCCTTTTGCAAGATGCCGCTGAGATCTTTCATACTTTTAGTTACGGCTCTTTATAAAGCACATTTTCTTTAATCTCAAAGCTTTATCTCGAACATAATTTTGCATTTTTCCGGCAGCGTGAATTTAGGCTCGGTCATAAATCAGTGATAAGCATAGAGCTCACATTTGGAAAATTATGAAGGATTTTTCTACTTTTCTTGTAGGAATAAGAAAGGAAGGGGAAGTATAGCGCAAAAAAAATCTTGACGTCAAGCGCACTGATAAAGAGATGAACAAAGACGGAGAATGAGAGTTAAGAATTTTATTTTTCGGTTTTTATCTTGAGAGTCAGAAAATATAAATTTAAGGTTAAAAAGGAGAAATCCAAAATGAGAATGAAGCATGTAAGCATAGCAGCGTTGATTTTACTGCTGACATTGCCTCTTTTAGCCGTCGCTCCCGTAGTTGATCAAAACGGGAAGAGCCCGTTTGTCGATGTAGTAAAAAATGTTAGGGAAGCGGTTGTGCAGATTAAAGTTGAAGCCAAAATCACAGTTACTCACGCTCAAAATCCTTTCAGTGACGATCCTTTCTTTAAGTATTTCTTCAATTTACCGCCTCAAGAAACGCCGTATACGGCAATGGGCAGCGGTTTTATCTTTGAATATAACAAAAGCACGAACGAAGCTTTGATCCTGACCAATAATCATGTGGTGGAAAAAGGTAAGGAAGGCAAGATTACTGTCACTTTAGCAGATAAGATTTCATACACTGCCACGATTGTGGGTAACGATCCCAATACCGATATTGCCGTTATCAAAATCAAGCCTAACAAAAACGAGCCTATAACCGTTGCTAAACTGGGAGACAGCACCAATTTGGAAATAGGCGATTGGGCAATTGCCATCGGTAATCCTTTCGGAGACATAGGTTTAGATAGGACAGTAACCGTTGGTGTGATTTCCGCCATCGGCAGATCAAATTTGAATTTCGGGGAAGGAAGTCCGCAATATCAAGATTACATTCAAACCGACGCAGCTATCAATCCCGGAAACAGCGGCGGTCCGCTCATTAATATGAAAGGAGAAGTCATCGGTATAAACGCTGCCATAACCAGCACCAGCGGCGGAAATATCGGTATCGGATTTGCCATTCCCATTAATTTGGCGAAGCGTGTGGTTGATGACCTTATTTCTACCGGTAAAGTTGTGCGGGCATACATGGGGATTACACCTCAGGAAATAACCGGTGACATGATGGAGAGCCTAAACCTGCAAGAAGTTGCCGGCGTTCTTGTCTCCAAAGTTGAAAAAGACAGTCCGGCGGACAGAGCGGGAATTAAAAAAGGTGATGTAATTCAAGAATTCAACGGAGAAAAGGTTCCGAATGTTTCCAAATTCCGCATTGCCGTCGCCACTGCCAAAGTAGGTGTAAATATTCCAGTTAAAATCTTGCGCGATAATCAAACCATTACTTTGAGCGTGAAATTGGATCCTTATCCTGAAGATGTTGTTGTTGCCGGCAAAGAAAAAGACACCACGACCAAAATCGCTTCCGGCATTACGGTGGAAGCCAATGACAGCCAATTTGCCAAAAGATTGAATATCAATACGGACAAAGGTGTAGTAATTAGTAAGATAGATGCCAACAGTCCCGCAGCAAAAAGTGATTTGGCGGTTGGCGATATCATTCTGGAAATAGAAAGGCACGAAGTCAATACGCCTGCGGATTTTTATCGTGAGCTGAATGCTGCTAAAGAAAGGATGGATAAAGGCGGCAAAAAGGCTATTCTGCTCTATGTCCAAGACAGAAACAAAGTCTATAAATATGTTGTTCTGAAATTTGAATAACTTGAATAATCCGTTTTTGAAGAGCCGATTCTGCGTGTCAGGTCGGCTTTTTTTTGAGGATAAACCCAATATCAATTCAGCATTTTTCCTGTTAAGCGAAGAGAGAATTGCACGCAAAGATAAAGGTTGACTGAAAAGGACGGTTTTGTAGAAGCTGTAATAAAGAAGATGCAGAAAGAAAAGACGGGAGGAAATTAAAATGCAAGCGATAACGACACACAAAGCACCGCCGGCAATCGGTCCGTATTCACAAGCGGTTTTGAAAAACAACACTCTTTTTGTTTCCGGACAGTTAGGGCTGGAACCCACTTCCGAAATATTGCCTGAAAGCTTTATCGAACAGGCGAAACGGGTTTTTGCCAATCTGAAAGCCATTTTGGAAGCGGCGGATATGTCCTTTTCTCAAGTCGTTAAAGTCACCATTTTTCTCGCCGATATGAATGATTTCCCTCAATTAAACGAACTTTACTCCCAATTCTTCAGCGTTCCTTACCCCGCACGAGAAACTGTTCAGGCGGCAAAACTTCCCAAAGACGCAAAGATAGAAATTTCGCTGATAGCGATGAAGTGAGGGGAAATGAGCATTACGACGGCAAAAGGTGATTCCGGCAACACAACTCTTTTGACCGGTGAACTCGTTCGCAAAGATGATTTGCGGGTGGAAGCTTACGGAACTTTAGACGAATTGGATGCTCATTTGGGCGAAGCGAGACAGGCGGTTTCCGAAGAAAATGTCCGCCAAATTTTGTTGGAAATTCAGCAAGATTTATTTCGTCTGATGGGCGAATTAGCCTGCAAAAGCAAACCGTATGCGCATCCCGTGACGGAAGAAGAGGTAAATAAATTGACGGACCGGGCGCGGGAATGGGAGCAAAAAGTGCATTTGGAAGGGTTAGTTATTCCGGGAAATACTCCTCAATCTGCAAAATTGGATGTCTGCAGAACAATTACGCGAAGAGCGGAACGGCGTATTGTCACCCTTTCTCAATCGGAGCCGGTTTCTGACTTTATTTTACAGTATATCAATCGATTGTCCGATTTGCTTTTTATTTTGGCACGATGGTTTGAACAGAAAGAGGGTGCAATACTTTACGCTAAAAATAAATAAACGGAGAAATAAAAAATGAAACAGATAGTGCTAATCAGGCACGGAGAAAGTGTCTGGAATAAGGAAAACCTGTTTACGGGCTGGACCGATGTAGACCTTTCGGAAAAAGGAATTCGGGAAGCGCACACTGCGGGCTCGAAACTGAAGAGTGAAGGCTACAATTTTGATGAGTGCTGGACTTCTGTTTTGAAAAGAGCGATTCGCACTTTGTGGATTATTCTGGATGAAATGGACCTGATGTGGCTGCCGATTTATCATGACTGGCGTCTGAACGAACGCCACTACGGCGCATTGCAAGGACTGAATAAAAGCGAGACTGCACGCAAGTTCGGTGAAGAGCAGGTAAAATTATGGCGGCGCAGTTACGATGTTCCGCCCCCACCTTTGGAAAAAACAGACCCGCGTTGGCCCGGACACGAAGCAAAGTATAAAAATTTGACCGAAACTCAGCTTCCGCTTACGGAATCGCTGAAGGATACTTATCACCGTGCAGTTCCCTTTTGGAATGAGATTATCGTCCCGCGCTTAAAAGCCGGAAAAAGTATGCTAATCTCCGCACACGGGAACAGTCTGCGCGCCATAGTTAAGTATCTGGACAACATCAGTGACACCGATATTCCGGAATTAAACATCCCGACCGGCATTCCTTTAATTTATCAATTTGACGATGAGCTTAATGTCCTGAAAAGCTTCTATTTAGCAGAAGCGGATGAAGTTGCCAAAGCTGCGGAGGCAGTGGCTAATCAGGCAAAAAAGTAAGCGCTTCTTCAATTAACTTTTCCCCCTCAACAGGGTATAGCGGAAAAATAACGCTAATATCATGCTGAAAAAGAAAAAACGCTGTTTCTTCCTTATGATTAACGGGGGGTTAACGGGGGGTTAACGGGGGCTTTCCCTCCGTTGACCCTCCGCATAACAAGAGGAAGAAGGTATTTTATGATAGGGAAGGGAAAGTTATTCTTTGCGGTTAACTTAGCATAAAATCAATAGAAAAACTATACAGGATACCGGATATTATTTATCGGAAAATAGTGAAGGCAGTTACTCTGCTGTTCTGTTTATGAGCGATGATGCGGGATTGGAATTCCGGGTTGATCGTTTCCAGAGGATGGTGTTCCGCGATAATTATCCCTTCGGGCAGAAGCAATTCACGGTTAAAAATCAATTGCAGTGCCGGATTTACCAGATCTTTATTATACGGGGGATCCAGAAAAATTACATCCCATTTGCCGTCTGTGGAAGAAAGAAAAGCTCCAGCTTTACGACGATGAACATGACAATTTGCTCCGCAATTCAATTTTTCTATGTTTTTCAGCAGAACGGTTAAAGCCACTTGAGCAAATTCGACAAAATCTACCCAAACCGCTCCTCTGGATAATGTTTCCAAACCCAAAGAACCTGTTCCCGCAAAAAGATCCAAAACTTTTAATCCGGAGTAATCCTGATACATGGAGAAAATGACTTCGCGCTGGAAATCTGTAGTCGGACGCGTAGTTTTACCCGCAACAGTAAAGAGTTGAGTGCCTTTATATTTTCCTGTGATGATTCGCATATTATTTGTCTTTTTTTGAGGTTTTTGATATAAAAAGAGGGATTTCCAACTGCTCCGGTTCGCGGATAAAGTTCGGGCATTTGATAATTTTGACTTCGGCGGGTTGTTTGCAAGCATTGGAACAACGCCGGCAGAATGTGTTTGCAGAAGGTGTAATTTTATCTTTTTTCATGCTTTTTTAAAGAAGCCGGAAAGCAAATTATATTCTTCCAAAAGTTGGAGGAAATCCTGAACCGAAATGTCGGTCATCTTTTTATCCTTGCCGAAACGTAAAGCCAGTTCTTGAACAAAATCATCAATTGTAGGCGTCCCTTGTTGCCGTTCGTCCGCTTGAGCGGAATTTTCGGAACTTTCGGCAATTTCATCCAGCACTTTTTCCAGTTCTGCATTTGGTTTTTGTGTTTGAGAAAGCGGTTCGTCATCTTCCAATAAAATGTTATAATCCGAATTTTCTGCGGTCAATTGTTGGCGGGTGCGTTGAATATTTTCAAAGGCTCCGTGCTTGATGATTTTGAAATGCATAAGCTCGTCGGGCGAAAAGAGTTTTTCAATTTCGGGTTCGTAATGCAGGTTCGGGTCATCCAGAATACGCTTCTGCAGACTTTCTATTTTGTCATTCAGTTCCGGCGAAGGGTCTGTTTCATAGATGAGAGAATAAATTGCCAAAGCTTCCTGCCATTGATTTTGCGCTTCAAACAGTTTCGCTAAAGTCAAGGTTGCTTTCCGATTTGATTTGAAAGAAGTTGCGTCCATAGCTGTTACTCTCCGATTAAATTTCCACTTGGGGACGGATTTTTTCCAGAGTTTTGGGTCCGATGCCTTTAACTTCCAGCAATTGATCAACGCCGGTAAATCTGCCTATTCTGGCTCTGTAATCAAGAATGGCTTGTGCTTTTACCGGTCCTATACCGCTCAGGCTCATCAATTCCTCCAAAGTGGCAGTGTTGAGATTAATTTTTGTTTGGGTGCTTTGCCGTTGAGCAGATTTTGCGGATTTATTTTCGTCATTATTGTAACTTGCGCCTTGCGTGGGTGTTACGGAAGCGGAAGAAGAGGTATCAACTGCGGATGATTGCGCTTGACGCAGTTGATTTAGTTTAGCTGTGTTTGTAACTCCTTTTCCTGATTCGCCGAAAGAAAGTAACAAAGGTTGCATTTTGATAAAAGTTAAAGCGCCGATGCCGTTAAGATTGAGCAATTCTTCGGGTGATTCAAATTGTTTGATGTTGCGATAGGCAATTATGGCTTCCGCACGCTTTTCACCTATTCCCGGCAGCAGCATTAATTCTTCTTTGTCTGCAGTGAGAAGATCAATTTTCAGAGTGCTGTCAACAGCGGTTGATTGTTCCAATTGCTTTTGCTCAGAAGGCGTTTTTTCAGCATAAATATCGGAAATTCCAATCACCTTAAACAGCATTCCCGCAATTATAACTGCAGTCAGGAAGCCCAATATTCTCTGCTCGTCTTTGGTCAGCCAATTATTAAAGGGATTTTTCATATTTCTTTTTTGGGAATAATGTAGACTGCATCCGCCTCGGCATAAACAACCCCTTTTTCATCGGTTAAATCAGCGGCGGCATGAATGGTGCGCGTTTTCTGCAAAGTAATACAGCCTGTGACTTTGACCTTTTGTCCCACGGGTAAAGGTTTGCGGTAACGAATATGCAGGTCTGCAGTGACGGCAGTTAAATCTTGAGCCAGAATAACTTTTGCCATGACTTCATCCAATAAAGAAGCAATAATTCCGCCATGTATAACGCCTTCATAACCTTCAAAGCGACCTGGTGAATCAAACCATGTTATCGCTTTGCCGTCTTCATAAGTAAAATCAAGCCGCAATCCTGTATCGTTGTCGGGTCCGCAAACGAAGCAATTTGCATATTTAATTTCACTCATAAATTCACTTTACTTGTCTTTATATTCCGGTCAAATAAAAAATGAGATATAATTCTCCGGCTGCATCAATGCGTTCCCAAATTGGACATGGCGCGGGCAATAACTTTACTGAAATCATTATAGAATGCATAAACCATCAAAAGCATCAAGAGAAAAAAGCCGATGTTTTGCAGGATAATCTGAATTTTACGAGAAAGAGGTTTTCCCGTAACTGCCTGAATCAGTGCAAACAAAACATATCCGCCGTCTAAAACCGGTATGGGTAAAAGATTCATTATCATTAACGCTAAACTGATGGCGGCTACAAACATCAGCCAACTGTTGAGACCTTTCCTTGCAGATTCGCTACTGAGCGAATATATCATGACCGGACCGCCAACGGAACTTTTGATTGTTTCCGGTCGAGTGAAGATTTTATACAATCCCACATAATTAATAACCACGAAATTAACTGAAGCTTTCACACCGTAGGAAAGTGCTTTCAAAGGGGGATACGATTGCGAATAAGTGACTGGCATATATTGTCCGATGCCTATCAACCTTTGCCCTTTAACCAACGGATTGGGCTCCAATTCCAAAGTTCGGGTAAATAAACTGTCTCCGCGTTGGACTGTTACCCTAACTTTGTCGGCTTTGGCGTTAACAATCAATTCCCGCATCTGATACCAGTCTCGGACTTTTACGGTGTCAATTTGAACAATTATATCACCGGATTGTAAGCCTCCCCTCCATGCAGACATTCCGGGATTTACATCTCCAATTTTTGCGGAAACTGAAGGTAATACGGAATTGGCAAGAGTATCATATTGGATTTTCGGTAACGTTAAAGTAAGCTTTTTTCCTGCACGCTGCAGGATTATGCTGTTCTGTTTTTCGGGATGTAACCCGCTTAAGAATTCATACCAACCTCTGACCGGTTTGTTATTGACGGCAAGAATAGAATCTCCTGGCAGGAAAATTTGGGTAAATTGACCGGAAGCCTTACCGACAACGGGATATTGGTCTTCCACCTTAGAAGGCAGCATAAAAGTTAAAATGAAAATTAGGACTGCCAAAATGAAATTGGCAAACGGACCGGAAAAGGCAATTATCAATTTCTTCCACCATTTTGTATACTGAAAGCTGTCCTCTTCTTCGGGAGCGTTTTCTTCCAACGCTTCACCTTTCATTTTGACATATCCGCCCAAAGGTATCCACGCCAGCCTGTATTCTATCCCGCTTTTTGTCCATTTCAGCAAAGGTTTGCCGAAACCGATAGAAAATGCTTCTACTTTTACTCCGCAAATTCTTGCGGCAAAAAAGTGACCGGCCTCGTGAACAGTCACCAAAACTCCCAGAGCTATCAGAGCCAAAATTATGTTTAGCAATTACTCTCCATCATTTATAAAGATTGATGAACTTCAAATTTGAGACCGCAATCTGGTCAAGCACTATTCATTTTGACCTGCGCTTTAGTTTCAATTTATATCATTTCCGTATTTATCGTTTGAATTGATATGCCTTTTTGCAGATTAAAGTTTGCTATGGAAAAGAAATTGCACATATTATTTATATCAAACAATAGGAAGGGAGTTTTTAATGTCCAAATATTTTCTTGTCCTGCTTGCTTGTGTTTTTGCGCTGACAGCTTTGCAAGCTTTACCGCCGTTGCCGTCCTGCTACCATACTTATACTGAAATTACTGCGGAACTTCAGCAGTTGGAAATGCAATATCCGTCTTTGGCAAAAGTCTATATTATCGGACACAGTCAGCAAGACAACTTGCCAATTTATGCCATAAAGCTATCGGATAATGTGGAGCAGGAAGAAAATGAACCGGCTGTGCTGTTTATAGGACAAGTCCATGCGGAAGAAGTTTTGGGAGTGGAAACTACAATGTCCAATCTGCATGAAATTTTGGAACACAGTCAAAATTCTCCTTACGGCAATTGGCTCAATCAATTGGAAATGTGGTTCATTCCCACCATCAATCCGGAAGGTCATACTGTCGTCACTGATTATTTGGATCCTTCCTACCGTAAGAATAAACACGACAATAATAATAACGGTGTTTTCGATTTCAGCACTTTAGTCGGTTATGATATAGATGGCGTTGATATCAACCGCAATTTTCCTTTTAATTGGGTGCACGGAGATACTTTATTTACTCCCCCCGGACTGGATACTGAAGCTTATGATTACTATCGCGGTCCTGCTGCAGGTTCGGAAAGTGAAACTCAGGCGCTGATGAATTTTTGCCGTCAACAGAAGCCTGTCTTCTGTATCGTCTGGCATTCTTCCCGTAATCCTCAAACCGGTCTTTGCGAAGGCGTCTTTTATCCTCTGAATTGGTATGGCACAAGACCTTGTCCTGATTTGGCTTTGGGTCAGCAAATCGGCGAAGGAGTTGCTGCCGCCATTATTAGAGAAAACGGCGGAGGCGGTTATGAACCTTCTGCTTCTTCCGGGCGCAAAGGTGATATCAACAATTGGATGTATAAAGAATTGGGCACTATCTGCCTTGTAATTGAGTGCGGTACGAACAATATTCAACCGGATTCCACCTTGATGGTGAATACGGTTCAGCGCTGCACCAACGGTGTTAAATGGCTGTTGAACAGAGCGTTGCCGATTTCATCCGCCGTCCCTTCCAATTCTATGTTGAGAGGAACTGTGACTGATGCCGTTACCGGTCAGCCTTTGGAAGCGGAAATTTATGTTGAAGAAAGACATGCTCCTTGGTTTACACCCCGGAAATCTGATCCGGTAAACGGAACTTATTGGCGACCTATTTCTAACGGATATTATCATATTCACTTCCGCAAAAAAGGCTATGCCGAGCAGGTTGTGAACGGTTGGAATGTCTTTAACAGCTGGTCAACACTTTCTGCGGCTTTGCAACCTTTGCCTGCAGTCAATTTACATATTGCGGTTCGCAACAGTGAAAATGGTTCTCTGCTGCCTTCGCAAGTCGTTCTTTATGATGTGGAAAACGATACTCTGCAGACTGACGGTGAATTTAACCTTATTACTTATCAAGGTAGACATCGCATAGAAATCAGTGCAGACGGATTTTATCCCTATCTTGATACATTAGAAGTTGCTGCCGGAATTTCATCTCTTAACCTAAATATTATTTTAACACCTGCAGCGGTTCATTTTGAGGAAAACTTTGATAACGGATTGGCAAATTGGGTGCAAAACGGAACTTGGATTACGGAAAATCAACTCGCGGTAAACGGTTCTGCTTTAACTGACAGCTGGGGCGGGAAAGGTTTTTACAGTCAAAATTGCAATACTTGGATCAGAACCGCTAATCCAATAAGCATTCCCGCTTCCGGTAATCCGTTGCTTCTGTTTGACGAGCATCTTTATACGGAATTTAATTACGATTTAGTGAAGGTGGAGGTTTCTTCCGATACTTTAAACTGGCAGGCTGTTTATGTCAATTCCGGTCAATATGATTGGTGGCATCCGGTTTATGTTCCGTTAAACGGTTTTGAAGGTCAAAGTTTATTCCTGCGTTTTCATTTGACTGACCAATCCAATAACATTGATTTAACCGATCCGGGTTGGACAATTGATAATTTGCGCATAGTAACCGGAAGTGCTACACCCGCTTCTGATGAAACTTCAGGACAAATTCCCCTTACTATTTTGCTGCAAACTTATCCTAATCCTTTTAATGATTGCACAACAATCAAGTTCACGACAGGAACGGAAACCACTCTCAAAATTGAAATCTATAACATTAAAGGACAGAAAGTTAAAACATTAACTAATCAGCTTTACAAGCGGGGCAACTACTCATTAAGTTGGGACGGCACTGATGATAAAGGCTCTGCTTTAGCCAGCGGAGTTTATTTCTGCCGGTTAACTTGCAGGCAAAAAGTTATGACAGAAAAGTTGCTTCTGCTGAAATAAATTTCAGTGCTTACCGAAAATTATTCAAAAGTGTGTTTCTGACTGTAAGCATTCAGACGGTGCATAAAAAACTCCCTGCTATCTTCAAGCATAAAGCATTAATTTAGGTCAAGTTGTATTCATCTCACCTGAATGTTCATTTGTTAAATTTAGCTTAAAATTTCAATTGACGGGAATTTAGCACTAAATTTAAAGTGCAATAATCTTAAAAGGAAAGCAGTAAACAAAGATGTATAAACTTCCCAACGGTTTATCTTCATTTTCAATTTCGTCAGATATTATTCCGTATAAAGTGCGTTAGAAAATAACAGGAGGAATGTTATGAAAAACGATAACGCTATGATTGGGTTTCTACAGAAGGTAGAAGCCAAAAATCCCGGTCAGCCTGAATTTATTCAAGCTGTCAGAGAAGTTGTGGAAAGCATTTGGGATGTATACGAAAGTAATCCCGCTTATGTGAAAGCTAACATTCTGGAAAGGTTAGTTGAACCGGATCGCGTCTTGATTTTTCGAGTTCCATGGATGGACGATAAGGGTGAGATTCAAGTCAATCGCGGTTTCAGAGTGGAGTTCAACAATGCGATAGGACCCTACAAAGGCGGTTTGCGTTTTCACCCCAGCGTTAATTTGGGCATTTTGAAGTTTTTGGGTTTTGAACAAATCTTTAAGAATAGCTTAACTACTATTCCGATGGGCGGAGGCAAAGGTGGAAGTGATTTTGATCCCAAAGGAAAAAGTGATGCGGAAGTGATGCGTTTCTGCCAATCTTTTATGCTGGAATTATTTAGGCTGCTCGGTCCGCATACAGATGTTCCGGCAGGGGATATCGGTGTAGGCGGACGCGAGATTGGTTACATGTTCGGAATGTATAAGAAAATACGCAACGAGCATAGCGGTGTTTTAACCGGTAAAGGGCTTTCCTACGGCGGTTCTTTAGTGCGTCCTGAAGCAACGGGTTACGGTTGCGTGTATTTTGCTGAAGAAATGTTAAAAACCCGCGGACAAAATTTTAAAGGGAAGAAAGTTGTAATTTCCGGAGCGGGAAATGTGGCTCAATATGCCATCCAAAAAGTTAATCAATTAGGCGGCACGGTCATTACTGCGTCTGATTCTAACGGTTATGTTATGGACCCTAATGGCATCAAAGATGAAAAATGGGACTATCTAATGGAATTGAAGAATGTTAAGCGCGGCAGGATTATGGAATATGCCGAAAAGTATCAATCTGAAGGAGTAAAATATTACGAAGGAAAGACGCCTTGGGGAGAAAAATGTGATGTTGCTTTACCGTGCGCTACTCAAAACGAATTGAACAAACAGGATGCCGAAACTTTGATTAAGAACGGATGTATTTGTGTGGCTGAAGGAGCTAATATGCCGTCAACCACTGAAGCCGTAGAAGTATTTTTGGCAAATAAAATTCTTTTTGCACCCGGTAAAGCTGCTAATGCGGGAGGAGTTGCAACCAGCGGTTTGGAGATGCAACAAAATGCATGTCATACAACTTGGACGCGTGAAAGAGTCGATTCCGAACTGCATGAAATAATGATCAAAATTCATGCTCAATGCGTAGCCAACGGCAAGGAAGGCGATTTCGTCAATTATGTTAAAGGCGCTAATGTAGCTGGTTTCAAGAAAGTTGCCGATGCGATGTTGGCTCAAGGTATCATTTAAGAAGGTCGTTAGAGACTATCTCTCTTTGAACTAATGGCGGTATCAAGATCGATACCGCCTTTTCCTATTTCTCGAAGCTACTTTTTCCTTGACTGCTATTCTTCTATTTTTATTATAGTTTTAGATAATTTAAAGGCTCAGGCATTTACTATTGCTGCCTGTAATCACAACCGTTAACAAGTGAGGGATAAATCCATGCAAGATGTATTTAAGCTGCTCAAGCATATTGACGGAGGTAAAGTTTTGGATGCCGCCTGCGGTAAAGGTGACTTTATAAATGTCATTAAGCAAAACTTCAAATCCTATGAGCAAATTATCGGGGTGGACAGTTCGGAAATATGTGTTAAACAAGCGCAAAATTTATTCCCTGAGAATAATATTGAAATCTATAGAATGGATTTGGAACAGTTGGATTTTGCAGATAACTATTTTGACACTGTGTGCATTTCCAATTCTTTGCATCATTTAGAAAATAAGGAACGCGTTTTGCACGAATTGATGAGAGTTCTGAAAAGCGGAGGCTTGTTCGTTATTCAAGAAATGTATAGTGACGGAAAACAAAATCAAGCGCAGCAGACTCATATCTTGATGCATCATTGGTTTGCAGAAATTGATACTTTGAATAATCATTATCACAGACCGACTTATACTCGTCAAGAATTAATTGATCTTTTTGACAGTTTGGAACTTGACAACACGCATTTAGAGGATTATTATATCCCTGTGGACAATCCTGCTGACCCCAAAGTTATTAATCCTCTTTTGCACAATGTCAAAGACCGCATTAAAAAATGTCAATCTTTGCCCTCCTCCGAAAGTTTGTGCGAGGAAGGACAAAAAATACTTGAAAGATTAACCACAATCGGCTACATGAGCGCCAGTAAACTGTTGTTCACCGGCCGAAAGAAATAGAGGAATATATGAAAAGAAGCACTAAACAAGTCAATTTACCCGAAAAGGAAAACGAAGAGGAAGTTGTAACCGGGGAAAACCTGTTTGAATTATCTCAAGCACAATTAATGAAAATAGCAAAGGAAAATGAGCTTCCCGTTTCTTCCAATTTGTCTAAAACCGATCTAATCTTCAAAATTCTGGAATTCAGAGCCGCTCAAGAAGGGTTGGCTTTTGTTACAGGCTGTCTGGAAATTATGGAAGACGGATTCGGCTTTCTGCGTTTTCCGGAAAACAATTACAATCCCGGTCGGGATGATGTGTATGTATCCCAAACTCAGATTCGCAGATTTAATTTAAGAAAAGGACACATGGTGTCCGGTCCCGTTCGTTCTCCCAAAGAAGGCGAAAAATATTATGCGTTGCTGAGGGTGGAAGCAATCAACTCTCAATCACCTACTTGCACTCAAGGAATACGTTTATTTGATGAATTGACGCCATATTATCCGACAGAAAGATTGAACCTTGAATTTGATCCCGATAATTATTCCACCCGTCTGATTAACCTGTTTACGCCCATCGGAAAAGGACAACGCGGTTTGATTGTAGCTGCTCCGCGCACGGGAAAAACAACTTTATTGCAGGATACGGCGAACGCCATTCTGACCAATCATCCCGAAGTGCATTTAATCGTTCTTTTGGTGGACGAACGTCCGGAAGAAGTCACTGAAATGAAGAAGATTCTGCGTCCCGGTAATAAAGAAGTCATCAGTTCCACTTTTGACGAATCCCCGCGCAATCATACTAATGTGGCGGAAATGGTTTTGGAAAAAGCCAAGCGGATGGTGGAACTAAATCAGGATGTAGTAATCGTTTTGGATAGCATCACTCGTTTGGCTCGCGCTTATAACAGCATTATGCCTTCCAGCGGAAAAGTCCTGTCCGGAGGTATTGACGCAAACGGTTTAATCAAACCCAAAAAGTTTTTCGGTTCCGCACGCAATACAGAAGAAGCAGGCAGTCTGACTATTATCGCCACCGCTTTGATTGATACCGGCAGCAAGATGGACCAGGTTATTTTTGAAGAATTTAAGGGCACCGGTAACATGGAATTGCAGTTGGACAGAACGATTTCCGATATGCGTCTGTATCCTGCAATTGATTTGGTTAAAAGCGGAACCCGTCGCGAAGAATTGCTTTTGACGCAAAACGAGATCAACCGGATGTATGTGCTGCGTAAGTATCTGAAGACCATCAGTCCAATTCAGGGGATTGAAATGCTGAGGAAAAAAATGGCAGCCGCCAAAACGAATGAAGAACTGCTTCTTTCTATGAGCAATTAACAACTTTTCATCAATAAAATAACTCGTTCAGGCTCTTGATGTGCAACTTCAATAAAGGTGATAGAATCAGAAAGAAAACCGAGAGGAACTTTGCGTTTACGCTTATTCTTCTGCTGTTTTGCGGAGGACTTTTTGCTGCTGTCAGACCGGAAATTCAATCCATTGCATTAAATTACGAACAAGGCAATCTTGAACAAAGCAGACAACTGTTGCAAAAAATTCAGCCCCTTAATTCCGATGAACAAGCCATTGTCTATTATTACAAAGCTTTACTTGCTTCGGAGGCGGAAACCGCTAAACAGCAACTTTTACTTTTAATTCAATTGCCTTCCCGTAATAATTATGTGCAAAAAGGATTGCTGGAATTGGGACAAATCAGCCTTTTGGAGCGTGATTACGACAAAGCTCTGACTTATTTTAATCGAATTACCGATCCCGATTTGCCGGAAAAACACTTTTGGCTCGCTTCCGCTTATTACTCTCAAGGTAATTTTAGCAAAGCAGTAGCTTCTGCAGATCAATTTATCCGTTTGGCTGGAGATAGTCCCAAAAAGGAAGATGCGTATCTTCTTTTGGCAGATGCTTATATTAGTTTGGGGCAGTATAACAATGCAATCAATACTCTGAAGAAATTATTGTCCAAACCGGAGCTTGTTACCAAAGAGCAATATTTGCGCTACCGTTACGGTTATGCGACAGAAATGTTGGGCAACACTTCGGAAGCAGTCAGTCAATACCGACAAGGTATAGAATTAAATCGTGCTTCCCAACTTGCTTACCTGATGGAGGACAGGCTTTTTGATTTAAGAGACAAATACGGAAGCGCTATTGATCTCAGTTTTCTTTATCCGTATTCGGATACTTCTCTTCCGGACATCGTATTGGTTGCTTTGAGCAATTCGGGTAACAATAATGATGCCGATAAATCCGATTCTATGCCAAAGGTTCAATCTGCAAAACCGCAAGAAGTGGATTTTGAAAAGCAAACCGGAATTTATCTTCAGGCAGGACGTTTCAGTAACCAGCAAAATGCGATTAAACTTTGTGAACGCATTCTGAAGCTCAACCTGAACGCACAATATTACAAATCAACGCAACATTCGGATGTTTCGTGGGTCGTAATCGTCGGTCCTTACACCACCGAACTGGATGCGGTCAACGCTAAAACAGTATTGCGTCAAGCAGATATTGATTCCTTCATCATTCAAAACTAAAATGTTATTTTTTGACTTTTTTCCCGATTTTCTCTTTTCTTCCTTAATAACCACCCCGTATCCACGCCGAGTCCACCCCGACTTCACCGGCGTGGACTCGGCGTGGATACGACGTGGTTATCCTGAGGGGTTTAAGCATGAAGAAAGTTGAAATTGCGGACGCAAAACTGACTCCGATGCTGAAACAGTATCTGGAAGTGAAAAAAGCGCATCCGGATAAATTGGTTCTTTTTCGGATGGGTGATTTTTATGAAACCTTTTTTGATGATGCATATACCTCTTCCAAACTGTTGAACATAACTCTCACTACCAGAGACAGAAACAGTGAAAATCCCGTTTCTCTTGCCGGTTTCCCGTATCATGCTTTAGATAATTATTTGGATAAATTGATTAAAGCGGGCCTCAAAGTTGTTATCTGCGAGCAAGTGGAAGATCCCAAAACGGCTGTGGGACTAGTCAAAAGAGATGTGACGGAAATTATTACTCCCGGTGCAATTCTGGACCAAAACCTGATTGACCTTCACGACAATAACTTTTTGGGCAGCATTTATTTGGAAAAGAATACCGATTTGATAGGCTTTGCTGTTCTGGATATCTCCACTGCCGATTTCCGGTTTACGGAAGTGCCTTCCGAAGAACTTGTTAATGAAGTCCAAAGATTGCATCCGGCAGAAATTATAGTCAATTCCACTGCAACGGAACAATGGCTGAAAGAGAAGTTAAAGGACTTTTCGGTTACTGTGACTGTGTTTGATAATTGGCAGTTTCAGCCCTCGGAAGCAATAGCGCTTCTGAAAAGACATTTCCAAGTGCAGTCTCTGGAAGCATTCGGTGCTCATGACAAACTTTTGGGCGCTACTGCCGCCGGAGCCGCTTTGGCTTATGTGCAATCCCTTTACAAAGATAAATTAGCCCATATTTCCGGCTTGCATTACTACTCTTTGAGCAATTTTCTGCAGTTGGATGAAGTGACCAGACGCAACTTGGAACTTCTGAAATCTATGCGTTACGGAAACCGCAGCGGAAGTTTAATTGATGTGATAGACAGAACGCAAACGCCTATGGGTGCAAGACTTGTCCATCAGTGGTTGCTCAATCCCCTTTTGGATATTGAGGAAATTACTCGCAGACAAGATGTTATTACTTTGCTTCTGAGTAATTTTCCCTATTTGAAAGACTTGCGTGCTTCTCTGAAAGATGTGGGCGACCTAAGTCGCTTGATCTCCAAAATAGGTTCCTTGCGCATCAATCCGAGAGAAGTTTTGGCTTTGCAATCATATTTAATGACCCTGAAAGAACTAAGCGGTATCCTTTCGCATTTTGAAAGTACCGTAACTGCTGCTTGGCAGGAACAATTCTGTCAATTTGACGAATTAATTTCCCGCATCGGAAATGCCATTGAGGAAAAACCGCCGCTCACAATCACTGAAGGCGGAATTTTCAAGCGCGGATATCATTCCGAATTGGATGAATTGCTTTCTTTAAGTCATGATGGAAAAACTTGGATTGCCGCTTTGGAAGAGGATGAACGCAAAAAAACCGGTATTCCTTCTTTGAAAGTAGGTTACAATAAAGTTTTCGGTTACTACATTGAAGTCACTTCCGCGCACAAAAATAAAGTTCCGGATTATTATCTTCCCAAACAAACATTAGTGAATGCGGAACGCTATATTTCACCGCGACTTAAGGAATACGAAGCTAAAGTTCTCAGTGCGGAAGAGCGTCGTAAAAGTCTGGAATATGAATTATATAAAGATTTCAGAACATATTTGGCGGAACAAATTCCAGCGCTGCAAGCGCTTTCTGAAACTGTTGCCCTACTGGATGTCTATGCCGGTTTGGCTTTTCTGGCGCATCAAAATAATTACTGCAAGCCCGAATTTACGACGGAACGAACTTTGGAAATTCGGAACGGCAGGCATCCTGTCATAGAACAACTGCTGACCGGCGAAGAATTCATTCCTAACGACACTTTTTTGAACTGTGAAGATAATCGCATCGCTATTATCACCGGTCCGAATATGGCAGGTAAATCCACATATTTGAGACAGATAGGTTTGCTTATCATATTGGCGCAAATGGGAAGTTATGTTCCCGCTTCCGCACTAAAAACTCCCATTTTTGACAGGATATTCACGCGTGTCGGTGCTTCCGATAATTTGGCTCAAGGACAAAGCACTTTTCTGGTGGAAATGATAGAAACTGCCAATATCCTTCATTCCGCCACTCCCAACTCTCTTATTCTTTTGGATGAAATCGGACGCGGAACTTCTACTTTTGACGGGCTCAGCCTCGCATGGTCAATCGTGGAATACATTGAAAAAAATATAGCAGCGCTTACACTTTTTGCCACTCATTACCATGAATTGACGGAACTGGAGAATCTGTATCCTTCGGTGAAAAATTATAATATTGCGGTCAAAGAATGGCAAGAGCAGATGATTTTTTTGCGCAAGATTGAAAGAGGCGGTGCTGATCAAAGTTACGGAATTCAAGTAGCAGGATTGGCAGGACTTCCTGATGCGGTAATTAGGCGTGCAAAAGATATCCTGCATAATTTGGAAGAACATGAAATCAGTCCGCAAGGCTTGACTAACACGATCAGACGGAAATTGAACCAAAGCGTTCCGCAAATGGAAATTTTTGAAGTGCTGCTGGATAAAACGGAAGAAAAAACAGGTTTTCTCCAAGAAATTAAAGACTTGGATTTGGACAGTATGACCCCGATCCAAGCATGGCAGTTTTTGAAAGACCTGCAAAATAGAATTTAACCGAAAAGGGCAAAAACTATGAATAAGATTAAAAAGATCATCTTTAAGGCGATTCAACATAAGTCTACGGCGGCAATAATCTGCCTCAGTTTAATCGGATTGCTTCTGGCTGCTTGTGCGGTTCAAAAAGAAAATACCGCCGGCAGAATAAATGGCGTCTACATTAACGAACAGGATTTCCTGACTTCTTTGCGCGGTCATTTTACTGGCTTTGTTTTGGAAAAGGATCGCACTCCCAGTGATGCGGAAAAAAAGGAACTTTACCAAAAAACTTGGCAGGATATAACAAAGCATGTAGTCTTGAAAGAATATTTTAAAAAGTATCATATTCAGGTCACACAGCAAGAAGTTTTGGATACTTTAGCGAATAACATTCCGCCCAGTATTATGAACGCTCCCATCTTCCAAACGCAGGGAACTTTTAATAAAACACTTTATTTATCAGTTCTCACTTCTCCTCAAAACAATCAACTCGATTGGCTGAAAAAATATTATTACGAGTATTACATTCCGATTGCCAAACTCAAACTGGAACTGCAAAAAGATGACATTATCGGAAAAAAGGAATTGAATGAGTTGTATACTGTCTTAAATACTGAAGCGGACATTGATTGGATTATTTTTGATCCGGCCCGAACTCAGGTCCAGGTCAGTCAAGCAGAAGTGGAGAATTATTATAGGACACATATAAATGATTATAAAATAAAAAGATATGCGGAATTCGGATGGACAGAACTGCCCGTCAAACTGAGCGAAGAAGATATCGAGAACACGAAAACAAGAATTGATTCTATCTATTATCAATTGATTAACGGCAAGCCTTTTGCAATGATGGTGGAAGCCTTTTCTCAAGCCGTTTCCGCTAAAAATAAAGGCGAACTCGGCTTTGTCAAAGAAGACGAACTTTCTCCCGCAGTGCGTGCAGCTTTGCAAAGTGTTGAAATAAATGGATATACAAGACCAATGAAAATTGATAATTATTGGGTGATTTACCAGCTGGCGGAACGCACAAAAAATTTGGTTAAAATCAAAGAATTGGCGCTGGAAATCGTTCCGGGTGAAAAAAATAAAAATCAGGTTAAGGAAACTGCTATTCATCTGCGTGATTTAGCACTCCAATTAGGTTTGGAAACAGCCGCGGATGAAATGGATTTGCCATATCGAACAAGCGGCATTGTCAATGCAGATTCCGTTTGGATGAAAGATAAAGACCTTTGCGCTTATCTTATTGACAGAGCCTATACCCAAACTCAAGGAGCAGTTTTGGAACCCGTGTATTCCAAACAACTGCAAATTTGGGTAGTGGCACAAGTTCTGCAAGTGCAACCTCACGAAACTAAGGATTTGATTGAAGTGGAAGAACAAATCAGAGAGCAGTTGGTAATTTCAAAAAGGAAAGCTCAAACTTTGGAAGCAGCAACTTCTTGGGCTCAAGAACATAAAAAGGACCAATTGCGTTTTGCCGCCAAAGATAATTTGCCCGTGATCTCTACTAAACCGATTAATGTAAAAGACACGGTTCAAAACGAATCTATCAGCGCAATCTTTCCCGATATCATTCGTTCCGAACTTAAGAAAAATCCGCAAAAACCTTATCTGCTTAATGACATAGTGGTTTTACCCGTTGTGAGTGCCTGCCGTTCTCTCAATCCGCCTCTCATTACAACTGAACAAGTCCGGCAATATTATTTTCAAAATATCAATCCCGACTGGTTTGACCAATGGTTAGAAGAGAAAGTCAAGCAGGCAAAAGTGGAAATCTGGTATAAATATTAATTGAAGAAAGAAAAACCCTAAATTTTTCTTGACAGTATATTATAATATATATAGTAAAAAAAATGAAAATGATTAGCTGATTTTATATGGATTCATAAGCTAATGTCAGAATGATATCCAAGAATTGAAGGAGGAGAGAAAAGAAAAAATAATTTTGTTTATCAAAACACCGTTATAAGGAGTTTATTAGCATGAAAAAAATTCTATTTTTTACTTTACTGTTCTTTGCTTTTTCTGCAATTTTTGCTACAGCACTGAATGAAAGTTTTGAAGGTGCAACATTTCCGCCTTCAGATTGGTCTATTTTTAATTATGGCGATGCCAATACTTGGCAAAGATCATCAGCTGCTTCTCACACAGGCTTATATTGTTCTTCAATAACATTTTCTTTGGCGGCTCATGATGACTGGCTGATTACGCCAAAACTTTGTCCTCAAGCGGGAAGTAATGTTTTGAGTTTTTGGGCAAAGAACTATTCTTCTTCCTATATTGAGCAATTTAATGTCAAATTATCCGTCACTGACAATCAATTATCAAGTTTTACCGTAACGTTAGCTTCCAATATAAGTCCTCCTACTGATTGGATGAATTATAACTTTAATTTATCCGCTTATAACGGTATGAATATTTATGTGGCGGTTCAAGCAATTTCAGCCAATATGTTTTATCTTTATCTTGATGATTTTTCGGGTGTTGAATTAGCTCCAACCACTACAATTCCTAATCCGACTACTCTTGTTTCTCCTCTGAACGGGGAAACGGGTGTTCTTGAAACTGCAACTTTGAATTGGAATGCATCCTCAGGAGCTACGGGTTATAAACTATATTTCGGGACGGACAATCCGCCTGCCAATATTATGAACGGCACCAATTTAGGCAATGTTTTGACTTATGATCCTCCGGGCAATATGAATTTTGGCATGAATTATTATTGGAAAGTTGTTCCCACCAATTCCAACGGAGATGCTTCAGACTGTCCTATTTGGAATTTTACCGTCAGACAGGATCCGACAATTTATAATTTCCCATATATTGTAGATTTTGAAAACGGTAGTTTTTTACCCCCCGACTGGACAGTAGCTGAAGGCGCTTCCGGAGCAGGTTATCACTGGTCAGTAACACAAAGTGCTTCTGCACACGGTCCTGTTTCATCTCACAGCGGCAATTATTTCGCTTGGTTGAATTGTTATGTTGCCTATTCAAGTTATAATCCTTACTATTTAGTTTCTCCACCAATCCATCTTGATTCTGTAGCAAAAAGATTAAATTATTGGTTCTGGATTGGAGAGGATTCTTATACGACGCCTCCTCCTTTATTTGTGGATATTTCCACCGATTTTATTAACTGGACAAGGCTCTATTCTCATAATCGGGCTTACCTCAACACTTGGACGCAAAATTCTATAAATTTAAGCGCTTACTCTAATTCCACAGTTTATCTACGTTTTGGCGGAAACAGTAATTATGGTAGCGGTAGAACTGATTTTGGTTTGGATGATATAGTCATTGAAAACATCCCTACTGTTCCAATTTTTACCCTAAATCCTAATGTGAGCTTTTGGGATTTCGGTGCGTGTCTTATGCAAGTCCCTGTTACCAAACAATTCACTATAACTAATACAGGCGGCGGAAATTTGATAATCAACAGCGTAACTGCAAACGGGAATTATTATAGTGTAAGTCAGCAACCTGCAGATACAAATTTAACTGCCAATGAATCAGCTGTTTTTACTGTTCAATTTTTACCTGCTGTAGCAGGAGGACCATACTCCGGTTCAGTTACCGTAAATTATAATTTAGGGAGTTGTGTCATAAATTTCAGTGGAACAGCTTATGAACCTTCTTCTTTGCCATTATCGGAAGATTTTGAAGGAGGCTTTGGTAACTGGATTGTTGCAAATGGGGCGCAAACGAACAGATGGAATGTAGGTTCCGCCACTTTTTACAGCGGAAATAATTCAGCATATATATCTTATAATAATGGTATGTCCAATACCTATATGATAAATTCCGCTTCATCGGTTCATTTCTATAAAGACATCAGATTGACTGCCAATGCTGAACGGTATTGCCTCAACTTTGTCTGGAAAGGTTATGGCGAAAGCGCAACCAATGATTACCTGCAGGTCTTCTTAATTGACAGCAATGTCATTCCGGAAGCAGGAACGCTATTAACTACCGGTCAAATCGGCGAAAATTATAATAGGCAAGATACTTGGCAAACCGCTACGATTTATTTTTCCAACGAATTTGCCGGTCAGGTTAAAAGGTTAGTTTTCTCATGGAGTAATGATTCTACTTTCGGAAATCAACCTCCGGCAGCTGTTGATGATATTAGTTTAACGGCTATTATGCCATCACCTCCCGATCCTGTTACTCTGATTTATCCCGCAAACGGAGAAATAGGATTGCCGATAACAGGTTTTAATTTTACATGGGAACCAAATGTCGGTAGTGTCGTTCCGGACTCTTATGGTGTGTATCTTGCTTCCTCAGCTGAAAATATCTATAATGAGCATTATTTTAGGACAAGTAATACTCACTACAATCCGGTAACCGAAGGCGGAATAGAGTTTAATTATGAAGAATGTTGGTTCTGGACTGTTGTAGCCTATAAAGATGATTTGGTTTCCGCAGCAGTCATTCCTCCTCATAACTTTGTAATTCTACCTGATCCATATTTGAGAACTATTCCGTATTTTATGGATTTTGAAGCTTATGGAGACAATACTCTTCCTCCTCGTTGGGAGCGTTCTACGCTCGGAACTGCAGGGTGGAAGATTGGAGATAATCTCAGCAGCACTACCACTAATTGGATAATACCTGCTCACACCGTATATGCGGCTGCTGTCAATGATATTTCTTCAGACAGTTCTATGGATTTATTGTATGCGCCTTCAGTAGATTTTAGTTCCTATGTCGGAAGTCAAATTATTTTAATATTTAATTCTTATTTTACGGGTACAGGAGGTGAAACGGCTTCGGTAGAAATAACTACTAATTTGACTGATTGGACCACACTCTATTCTGTTCCTCCACAATATAGCTGGGTTAAAATAACTATTGATTTGACACCTTATTTGGCAGCACCGTTTCGTCTGCGTTTTCATGCTAATGATAACGGATTTGTTGCATCAGGCTGGGCAATTGATGACTTCACTCTTTCTGCACCGCCGGTAAATGATGTCGGCATTGCTTCTTGGGATTTAGATCAGGAGGTTTTTCCCGAGGGAGCTACAGTAATCCCGAAAGTAACGGTTGCTAACTATGCGTCAAACCCTCAGTCCTTTACAGTTACTTGCAATATAGGAACTTATTCAGATACTCAATCTGTTTCTAACCTTATTTACGGAGCAACTCAGCAAGTAACCTTTGCTAATTATTATCCCCCGCTTTGGAATTGGGAAACAGCTACAGTTACTACTAATTTAGATACAGATCAAAATGAAGACAATAATAATGCTGAAGCGACAATAATCTGTGTACCTGTAGGCGATATGGCTTATGCAAGTGCAGCTCATGACCCGACTAATGTAATTAATGGTCCTTGCCGCTTTAATTTGAAAACACCGGGTAGCATTATTGACTTGGACGGCAGTTCAGAAAATCCTGTTAATCGTTTCCTTTCCGCAGCATGCTTAATCGGTAACAATTGGTATGCCGGTGAATATGAAACCGGTAACTTTTTTTCTATTAATAAAGCGAACGGGGCAATATATTATTTAGGAAGTGATTTACCTATGAATGGCATGGCTTATGACCCCAACCATGATATTCTATACGGTCTGGGTTATATAACTTTTTATGGTGATATAAGAGAATATTACTTATGTAGAATAAATCCGTCAAACGGGACAGTTTATCAGTTAACTCAGATTACTGGTTACTATAATAACGGTTTAATTATTGATATTGCTTATGACAGTTGGAATGATATTCTTTATGCTGCCGACATCTATTACGATGCCTTATTCATTATTAATACTTCTACGGGAGAAAAGGTTCCTGTTTACGGTTATTTTGGTCATAATTTGAATTATGCTCAAGGTATGGCTTTTGACCCGAATAACGGTTTATTATACTTAGCAGGTTATACAAATAAAGGTTCTTTGTATTGGGTCGACACAGAATATGGGGGTGCTTATAAAGTCGGTGATTTCCAAAGTGGAACCCAAATGGATGCTTTTGTCATTCCCCCTTATGTCTTTTGTGCTCCCGATGTCACAATTGATCAAAATGGCGTTATCAGCTGGGAAGCTGTTTCAGGTGCTTCAAGTTACAACATATATGGTTCTGATGCTCCTTACGAGAATTACGAGTATGTAACAACGCTTCCCAATAGCATTACTCATTGGAATGCTCCGTTAAATACATCTAAGAAATTCTGGTATGTCACTTCCGTCTCAGATACAAAAAAAACTAATGTTAGAATGAGCGGTTCTTTACGGAGAGATAATGTTCGTCGCGTTGAACCTGATCTTAAGGCTGATGTTTCTACCGATAATGTCAAAGAGTATAATCCGACTAAATGATAACTAAAAGAAAGAGAGTTAGTTCACATAATTAACTTTCAAAAAATAAGAACATAGCGTTTCGTATAGCAGGAAGGATAAAAAACCGGAGGGGATATATATTGTCATTAACACCCATCGCAAAATCATTTTTTGCTTGACATAAATGAGAGAATAAATTGGCATACAAAATAGAGGTTAAAAGATGAAAGGAGTATGGCTGATAATTTTAATCAGCGGAATTTCGCTGTTGGGAGCTGTCTCAATTTTTGAGATTCAGTTCACAAACGATGCCGGCAGCGATAATACTTTCCCGTCTCCATACTTGGGAAAAGCTGTATCAGTGGAAGGAATTGTTACTGCCACCGGGTATACTAAAGGCGGTTTTTTCATTACTGAACAGACAGGCGGTCCGTGGAGAAGCCTCTATATCAGAAGTGAAAATGCCGGTGTGAGGATTGGCGACAGGGTTGTCCTGAAAGGTGTGGTGGATGAATATTACGGGATGACCTGTCTGAAAGATGTGAAGAGCATCCGTATTCTTGATTCCAATTATCCTTTGCCTTTCGTGAATCAAGTGACGACCGGTCAGATTACCACTCCCGATCAGGCAGAATCTTACGAGTGCACATTGGTGAAAGTTCGCAATGCAACTTTCATCCAAAATCGCGGCAATGGCGGTTACACTGTCAGTGACGGTTCCGGTTCTTGTCTGATCGGAAATATGTTAAGTAGTAATTCAACTCAAAAAAGCAAAGCGAACGGTATGTTTTCTTCGCTGACCGGCATAGTATGTTATGCTTTTGGAGAGTATTCCATTAATCCCAGGAACAGTCTTGACACTGTTATTATGGTGCCTGTTTTCAATCAAAATCGTTCTTGGGGAAGAATTAAATCAATTTACAGATAATAACGGGAGTAAATTATGAAATTTTTCAAAAAAGTATTAGTGGGTGGCGGTCTTGCTGTTGCCGGGTTCTTCGGTTTTAAACTCTACAAAATTATCAGCAACATTGCCAAATTGGAAAAATCCCTGCCCGAATTCCTGAACAATGTCTACGGTGAAAAACCGACTTTGCACATCAATTATGATTTGAAGACCGCTACCATTAAAGCGGGCTTTTCGCAAGCGATATTAGATAAGCACAGTGACATCGAATCCACGATTCGCGAGTATATTGAAGATTTTTATCCGGATTTGGCAAAAAGCACGATCAAGATAGAAGTCTTTGCCAATCCCGAAGCCTCTCAACAAGAGGAAGAAAAAGAAAAAGAAGAATCGGAAAACTGATTTTCTAAGCTGATATTATAAAAGTGTCCTGCGTGCGGGGCACTTTTTTTATGTAAGGACGATTACCCCCGTTTGGCAAAGTAAAGTGACAGCTACAGCCGCCAGCAGAACTCCCACAAAGATATAAAACAAGGATTTCCAAAAAGGCAAAGCGAAGATATTGGCAGCCAAAGAACCTGTCCATGCACCTGTTCCCGGTATGGGAATTCCGACAAAGATAACCAAACCGATGGCTTCATATCTCTCAATCACTTTACTTTTACTTTTTGTCCGTTTATATAGCCGATCGACAAATTTTGCCCCAAGTTTGTTTTTCCTGAGCAGCTTCACCAGACTTTCCAGGAATAAAAGCAGCAGAGGAATGGGAAGCATATTGCCGATAACGGCTAAAACTGCAGCTTTGAACCAATGGAAATGAAAGGCGAACATTGCGACCGGAATGGAGCCCCTTAATTCAAAAACGGGAAGCATGGATATCATAACAATCGTCAATTCCGGAGAAATATGATGGTCCTGAAACCATTGGACAGTTTTATTCTGTGAAACTGCAGCGGCGGAAAGTCCGGTTACAAGCAATATAATGATTAAGCCAAGCAAGATTTTTTTCATTTCAATTCCAAAATCATTTTTTTGACCTTTTCTGACAAAGCGGATAATTTGTCAAACAGTTAGCGCCACTTTATTCTATTTCGTCAGGAAGCCGATGTTTGTTCAAAGAATTGCAAGCTTTTCAAACTGATAGTTTTACGGAATTGCAAACCGAGAAAATTAAGCAGAAAATCATCGATTTGGATGATAGCATCTCTTTCGATTACTATATCATTCAGATAATTTCCTATTCTGGGCAAGACTGATAAGAGATACACGGTTTCGGGATTAAAGAGGCAGACTCCTTCAAGTTCATAAGCACAAGAGCGGCAAAGCGGTCTTCCCGTATCAATTAAATACCCGTCAGGGGCAGAAATTTCTTTTTGGCAGACAGAGCATTTATCAAGTTCCAAAGGAGTTCCCAGCAGTTTGTATAAATGTAATAAAAAGCGCCAGAAAACGGCTACGGGATTATTTTTTATCTCTTTTATATAATCCAAATATTGTTGCAGAGAGCGGTAAAAGTTTGGTGCTTCTTCAGGTGAGAGAAGAACTTTGGTCAAAATCTCCGCTCCCGCTTGAGCAGCAAACCATGTAGGCAAAGGCAAATCAGTCGGATATTCCTTCAGCGGAGTAAATTCAGTTAAAATATGCAAACTTCCGGCAGGCACATCAGTGATTACTATTTCATAAGTGTTAAGCGGATTAAGCAGAAACGCACCGCCTTTTTTATTCCTTTGCAAACCTTTTGCCAGCACGGAAATCAAACCCAGCTTTTCAGTAAAAAATTGGATGAGGGAACTGCTTTCGCTGTATGGTTGCTTTTTCAGCAGAACTGCCGCAGTTTTGATTTTATTTGCCATATTGTTCCAAAGCGCTTTTAGCGGTGCGTGCATCCAATGGATTGACGAACATAGTCTTATGATTCGTATAGGTAACAAAACCGGGAGGACTTTTTCTCGGTTTACGCACATAACGGATTTGAGTGTAATCCACGGGAACATTTTGCGAGTGTTTGGCTTTACTGAACCACGCAGCCAAGCCGCAACAAATTTCTATCAATTTTTCCGGAGGTTCCTGTTTTGCATAGTTGCGCAAAAGGACATGGGAACCGTGATAAATTCTTGCATGAAACCACCAATCTTGCGGTCTGGCAATTTGCGTAGTGATAAAATCATTTTCCGTAGCTTTGCGGCCGATGACGATTTCCCATTGTTCGGAAACGGGAATTCTGAAAAGGCCGGCTAAAGCTTGAACAGTTTTGGCAGGTTTCGTTTTGGCGGAATGAAGAGGAATTAAATCCTGCCACGAATTATCGCTGAAGCTGTGTAAAATGCTTTTAATTTGCGCAATTTCTTTTTTGGTTTTTCGGATTTGTTCTTTTGTTTTTTCTTTACCGCTTTTCGCTTTTCGGTATTTTTTCAGATAGAGTTGCAGATTTTCCTGCGGACTTTTATCTTTTTCCAGAGGGATTGTAACCTGTTGCAGTTCAGGGTCATAATAATTCACCGTAGTCAGAGCGGAATCGCCTTTTTTGATATTATGCAGATTGACTTTAATGAGTTCGGCATAAGTCAGCCAGGTGGTTTCCTGTTCTGCGGCAAGTTCTTCCTGTTCTTGCAACTGCAATTTTTTTTCAGCTTTTTTTAATTCGTTTTGCCAATACGCCAGCAGATGCTCCTTCCGCGCGAGAAGTTCAGCCGGCTGAAAAACTAAATTGAAGTATGTTTGAAAATATTCATTCACGGAAGAGCAGAGGACGTTTTTATCGTCAAGCTTGGATTTTACGGAAAGAGGATAGTTCACTTCTTCCGTATCAGGCTTGAAATCTGTGGCAGGAGGTTCGTAGACCCAACCGGATAAAATTTGCCGTTTCGGATTTTCAGCATAAGTATATTTAACCAAAGCGTCTTGAATAATGAGTTTATCATTTTCCGAACGGCACAGAAGCAGATTTCCCTGCGGAGGCATAGCTTCGAACACAACCTGCAATTCTTTTTTACCCGCATAGATATCCTTGTGCGTTATAGTAAAATAAATAATTCTGTCATTTTCCGCTATGCGAGGCAAACTGAGTTCACCTTGTTTCAGCTGAAGCCACAACTCAACCGATTCATTTTCTGAAGCGGGAATATTCTGCGTGAGGAAGAGGAAAGGATTTGCGGTTTTATACACAAAAACGAGGTTTTGACCGTTTGGAAAGCGGAAGCAGACATTGCCGTCAGACAAAACAATTTCTTCAATCATCCCTTTCAGAGATGCGTTTTCTTTTACCCATTGTGCCAGCAAGAAATATTTCATTGACAAATACCGAAGACCTTTTTCTTAGAGTATAATGAATTTATTTATGCATTATGAGTAAGGGATTTTTGTCAATATCAACTTCAAGAGGCGGGGGTAGTCAAGATTGTTGCAGTGTCTAATTTATTTCATTGAGTCAAATAAATTTAACATTATTTGGAAAGAGGAGAAGCAGAGATGAAAACTTCAACTATTCTTACTATAATTTTGGCGGTTCTTGCCATAGTTATGGGCATTTTATGGTTCAATGCCACAAGTGCCAAACAAAAGATTGCTGCCCAAAATGACAGTATAAAAGCGTCCTTTGAGAATGCGACCAACACGATTAACGAAATTCAATCCAGTTTAGATTCCATAGAGAGTTTTTCGGGAATGCTTTTTAGCGGAAACGAAACACCCGTTAATACTGCCGACCGTCGTTCTCAAATCATTTCCGGCATCCGCAATATGAAGATGGAGATAGCGGCGGATAAAAAACGCATAGCCCAACTGGAAAATCAGCTTGCCAATTCGCAGCATCGCATCAAAGGTTTGGAAGATTTAATAGCTAAATTGAAAGCTTCAGTTTCCGATAAGGAAAAGATTTTAGCCGAACTTTCCGGTCGTTTGGGCGTTATGGAAGAAACTCTGATTACCGAGCGCCAGCAATCCGCCTACGAAATTGCCAAACGGGATACGACCATCGCTTCCAAACAAGCTACGATTGATGTTCAGGAAAAAGACTTAAATACAATTTATTACATTTATGGCACGCGGAAAGAGCTTTTGGAGAAAAAGATTATTTCGCGCGAAGGCGGAGTCCTCGGCATCGGTAAAGTATCCACAGTGCAGAGGAATGCCGAACTTGCCAAATATAAAGCTTTCGATTTGCGTGAAGCGAACGGCATCGCTTTCCCCGCTACCAAAAAAGGTTACTCCATTTTAACAAACCAAAATCCCTCATCTTACAAAGTGGAGAAAACGGGGGATAGCTATTTTCTGACTGTAACGAATAAAGATCTTTTTCGTCAATCAAAACTCTTGGTAATTGAATTACTGTAATTCAATTCCGGCTATTTATCAAAGGCTGTTCCAAAGTGGACAGCCTTTTATTTTTCCCTTTTTCCGATTTCTTCAAAGTGATACCCCAAATTGCAGAGAGGGACAGTAGGTAAAACTGAGCTAAACCGCTATAGCTCTGAAAAGGTTGGGCACATTTCTCCGCTGGTTCCACCCCAGATTGTAATAACATAATTAAACACTGAGCCTTGTTTAATCAGGACAAAGATATTTATGGTTTTCTTATCCGCGATATCAATGCCTTTAGTTTTTAGTAGATCCACTGCTATCGGATTAATTTCACCCGGCTCAAAGCCCGCACTTTCAACCTAAATTTGATTTCTCAGTTTGAACGCAACAATTCCTTGGCAATTTGACTCCGAGCAGAATTGTGAATGCAGATAAACAATACTTTAGGCATCAGCTTACATCCTTTCCTGCAGCTTCGTCCTGGTGATGTTTTATGACTCTTCCTTGCGCCAAATACACAGTATTTTCTCCGATATTCGTGCTTAAATCTGCTATCCTTTCCAAGTTTTTAGCTATTCTTAGCAAGTGCATATAATCATGAATATTTGCCGGATTGTCTTTAATAAGATCTACGATTTGATGATAGATATGACGATTATAACTGTCTACAATCTCATCCTGATTACACACCAATCTTGCTTCATTTACCGACTCGTTTACAAAAGCTTCGATACTATTGTCAAACATTTCCAGCGTAAAATTTTTCATGCTCATCAGATCAGGTATTTGATTGATTAAGGAAGACCCGACGGTTTGGGCTACACTTTCCGCAATATTGAAAGCTTGATCGCCTAATCTTTCCAAATCATTATTTATCTTATAAATCATCAGGATAATCCTCAAGTCTTTTGCTTCAGGATGCTGCAAAGCAATCAAGACTATACAATTTTCCTCAATTTCCAATTCCATGCGGTTTACTTCCTGTTCCAGATCCATTACTTCACTATAGTGGTTGATACCTTTTTCTATTCCTTCAAACGAATAAGAGACCATCCGCCCGACAAGTTCAGCCATCTCCGTAATCTGTTTCTTTAACTCGAGTATTTTATCTGATAACATCTTTTCTCCTTAACCGTAGACACCGGTCAGATATGCTTCTGTTCTTTTATCTTGGGGAACAGTAAAGACTTTGTTAGTTTCTCCAAATTCGACTAATTCACCCAGATACATATAGGCAGTATAATCAGATATTCTGCCCGCTTGAGCAATATTATGCGTCACAATCAATATTGTTACCCTATTTTTCAAATCCAGACAGAGTTCTTCAATCTTTGCCGTAGACTGAGGATCAAGGGCAGAAGTAGGTTCATCCAGAAGCAGGACTTCAGGATTATTCGCCAAAGCTCTGGCAATGCATAAACGCTGTTGTTGACCGCCAGATAAAGACATTGCCGATTCATGCAATCTGTCTTTCACTTCCTCCCAAATCCATGCTGCTTTTAGACTCTCTTCTACTCTTGCCTGAATTTCGGATTTCCTATATTTCTTCTGGATAACAAGTCCGTAAGCCACATTGTTATAGATAGATTTCGGAAAGGGATTCGGCTTTTGGAAGACCATACCGATGCGCGTGCGAATAGAAGTAACATCAACTTTTGGGTTGTAGACATTTTCTCCGTCAAGCAGAACTTCACCCGTGATCTTAGCCTCGGGAATGAGGTCATTCATTCTGTTAAATGTTCTCAACAGAGTTGATTTACCGCATCCGCTGGGTCCGATTATGGCAGTTATTTTTTTCCCTTTTATACCAAGATTAACATCATGCAGCACATGATTATTGCCGAACCAAAGATTTAAGTTTGTTGTTTGTAATTGATTATCTACCATTTTCTCTTTTTCCTGATTCTGTAACGAATAATAATTGCAAGTGCACTGATACCGAGAACCAAAAATAACAAAACGACGGCAGTACCATAAGCTATGGGAACCTGAGATTCTGCATGCGTTCCTTCCGTTATCAGAGCATATATATGATAAGGTAATGCCATGATTTCGTCTGAAAGACTGTGAGGTAATTTTAAAGTATAAAAAGTTGCTGCCGTAAACATAATGGGAGCAGTTTCTCCGGCTACTCTTCCTATACTGATGATGATTCCGGTAAGAATATTCGGCAATGCCGTAGGAATCAAGACCCGCATTATTGTTTGGCTCACAGTTGCACCGAGTGCTAATGAGGCATCATAAAACTCACCGGGAACGCTTCTCAATGCTTCTTCACCGGAATTGATGATAAGAGGTAGGGCTAAAATTGCCAGAGTTAATGCTCCTGAAATCAAAGAAACATTAAACTTAAGTAAATTCACGAATACGGCAAGCCCAAACAACCCATAGACTATTGAAGGTATACCGGCAAGTGTGTTGATTGAAATTCTGACTATTTGCATCAGCCATTTGGGTTTCCCGTAACATCTGAGAAAAATTGCCGTAGATATCCCCAGAGGAGTGGCAATGGTAATCGCTAACAGGGTTAACCAAAATGACCCCACTAATGCCGGATAGATACCTCCTTCAGTCATTCCTTTAAGGGGCGGCTGAGTTAAAAAACTCCAGCTGATTACTCCTATTCCTTTAGATATGATTATATAGAGAAAGAGAAATAAAAATGCGATTGTTATCAGCAGACAAAGCCTCAATAGGTTTATTCCGACGTATTGACTCAGTTTTCTTCTATTCATTTCTTAACCTGTTTTAAAAATACCAATTCCGTGATCAGATTGCTTATTAAAGTTATAACAAAGAGCACCATTGCCAAAGCAAACAAAGCATAATAGTGTAAGTCTCCCACAACTGTTTCTCCCATTTCGGCAGCAATAGCAGATGTCATTGGTCGGACTGAAGAAAATATGCTGTGAGGAATTTGAGCACTGCCACCGGCCACCATTAGCACTACCATTGTTTCACCTATAGCTCTGCCGAAACCGAGTAATATGCTCCCGATAATACCGCTTTTTGCTGCAGGAATTATAATCTTGGTTATTGTTTCCCATTTGTTTGCTCCTAACGCCAAAGAAGCTTCTCGCAGTTCTTTGGGTATTGTGTTCAGAGCGTCTTCACTCATACTTGTAATAATCGGAATAATCATAATACCGAGAATGATTGAAGCGGAAAAGATATTCAATCCCGAATCCAAGCCGAACCATTGTCTGATGGCAGGTGCCAGAAATGTTATTCCAAATAGTCCATATACCACCGACGGAATTCCTGCCAGTAATTCAATGATTGGTTTCGTTATTTCTTTAATCTTCAAACTTGCTATCTCTGCAATATATACGGCAGCACCCAAACCAAGAGGAATCGCTATCAGCAAAGCACCTGCAGTTACATATACGGAACCGAGGATGAGACTAAAAACTCCAAATTTCGGCGGTTCCTGAGTCGGATAATATGCCGTACCGAGTAAAAAATCCTTGATGCCGATTGTTCCGAAGATCGTTATTCCTTCCTTAAAGATACTGGAGATTATGCTCAGCAAAAAAAACAATACAAATAAAGCAGAAGTATATGTTATTCCTTTGAACAAATTTTCTTTATATGATTTCATTTGGATCCTTATACTATTTGACATATCATTTTAATTTCTGTTCCCACCCCGTCTGAAGGGATGAAATAATGTTCATCCCTTCTACAACTGCTCAGAGCAGCATGTTCAATTCAGAGGTATAAATCCCGTGTCTCGGACTATTTTCTGTCCTTCCGCAGATTGGATGAAAGCGATAAACTTAGCCGCATTACCGCTTGCTTTACCGTTAGTATACATATACAGCTTTCGGCTCAATTTGTAGCTCATGTCTTTGATTGTCGTTTCCGTAGGAACGATATTCTCAATACTCAAAGTGTGAACTTTATCGTTTATATAACCTAATCCGATATAGCCCACTGCACCGGGAGTATCACCAACCGTAGATACAACAGCATTGTTTGAGGCAAGCATCAGAGCTGAGTCTATAACCATAGAGCCTTGCAGAGCTTTTTCGTTAAATACTTCAAATGTTCCTGATGCTACATCTCTGGAGATTACTACTATAGGGATGTTCTTGCCGCCAAGTTGATTCCAGTTGGTGATTTTTCCGGTGTATATTCCTTTCAGTTGTTTCAGCGTCAATCCCTTTATAGGGTTAGAATTATTTACTATAACTGCAATCCCGTCATTAGCGACAAAGTAAGCAACGGGATTTACTTCCTTACTTTTAGCTTGAAGTAGCTCTTTAGATTTCATCGGACGCGAGGAATTGGCTATATCAACTGAACCTGATATCAAAGCTGCTATTCCGACACCGCTTCCACCCCCTCTCACGGAAATGTTGATATCAGGATACTTTGCCATAAAAGCTTCAGCGGCAGCTTGAGCAATCGGAAGGACGGTTGTAGATCCAGAACAGGTTAGTTGGTTACTATTTTTGGCTGATAAGGACATAAATATCATCAGCAGTGCGAGTATGATTAAAGTCATTCGTTTCATGATTGTTGTCTCCTTTTTCTTTAGTTTATAATGTATTGGCGAATTTCCATTTGAGCTGCAGCATCAACTGACTGCTGTCTTTTTTACCGTCTGCAAATGAAGGTGCTGATTTATCTTCATCATACATTTTGGTTTCGTAGTTTAATTGCACGGTCATTTGAGGGGTATTTGTATTATCCGGCATAAAGTTATAATTCAAACCCAAAATCATGGTATTGAGAAGAGATTTGGCTGTATCGGCAGAAGGTCTGTCACTTTCATCCCATCTGTCATACCTGCCGATGACTTCAACCGGAAGATTAATCAATGAATTTAATGAGATAACGGGCATAATTGTCAGTCCGGTGGCAGTGTAATCCTTTCCGGAAACATTGGGATAGGCAACATCTTTATAAATGTATTCTAACCAGACTTCCACCGGTCCGTAAACAAAGCGTCCTAACCCATCCCAAAGATTCTGTTCTTCGTATTTACTGTTTAACGCATCTCCGGACAAAGTCTTTTCTCTTCCTACAGTATTGTTCATATATGATCCGCCCACTGTGAAACCTGATATAGGCGTCACTCTAAAATTAACAAGATAGGCAAAATCAATGTTATCACTCAAGGCTGATCCTATCTTTTTGTAGCCTTCGCCGTTATAAATTCCCAGAGCATATTCTCCCCATCCCTGAGGTATAAAACCGTTCAGAGTAATGCCGTAATCCGAAGAATTTGCTACCTTATAAAGATCGGAGGGCGCTTTTTCGATCAATGCGTAATTCCAGTCATAAATTGTGCCGAAATAAGTCTTCTGCAGACCGACTGTCAGGTTTAGATCAGGAATGGGAAAGAGATTGGCAAAATCAACGTATCCGTATTTCAGTTTCAGTCCCGCTCCGTCAATGGTTGAATTTTTTAACGTATCAATCGGCATTGCAGAATCACTCGGATATTGATATGTAGCATCAGTAGAGAACATGTCAACCGTAAATCTGGCTTTGGTGTTAGGAGTAAAAGCCGTTTCCAATCCCAGATAGCCTCGTTCCAACGATAAGTAGTTCTTCGATATCTTATTACGATATTCTCCGTCTGCATCTTTGTTTTTGGTCGTCTCATTAGTCCAGCGACCCCACATTTCTCCCGACAGTTTTGTTTCGATTGCCGATACCTGCAGTATTATACAGATAAAACTAAATACTGCCACCGTTCTTGAAAACAATTTGAATGACATAATTAATCTCCTTTTTTTTCTATGTCTGCCCTATTATACGTTTCTTATGTTAAGATTTTATAAGGTTTAAGTTAAAAATTATTAACACATTACAGATTTCCTATTATTAAGAAAATTTAACAGAAATTTGGGATTTTTGTCTTGTCAGAATCATGTTTGCTTTTAATATGGAATTTAAAATTTGGGGAAAAGAGAATATATTATGCACACAGTCTTTGTTTTGGATGATGAGCCCGATATTTTAGAATTGATTAAGATAAATCTAAATAAACACGGTTTTAAATGCGGATTATTTGAAAGAGCCTTTGCACTGCTGGAAGCTTTAAAAACCGACTTACCGGATATCTTGGTGCTGGATCTGATGCTTCCGGACCTTGACGGGATCGAAGTTTGTAAAAGAATCAGAGCATTACCCGCATTGAAATCTCTTCCCATTATTATGCTTACAGCTAAGGTAAATACCGATGATCGGATTTACGGATTGGACTCCGGTGCGGATGATTATCTGACTAAACCTTTTTCTCCGGATGAATTGATTGCACGAATTAATGCCCTCCTACGTCGTAAAGAATGGGAAACCGAGAACAATATTTTGGCGATCACTCCCGATTTCCGCATTGATTTCAACAGCTATGAAGTTTTTATAGAAAATAAAAGAGCGGATCTTACAAGAACGGAGTTTAAAATTCTACAACTGCTGACCAAACAACCCGGAAGAGTATATACCCGAACCCAAATTCTGGATTATTTATGGGGTAATGACAAGATAGTAATAGACCGCACCATTGATGTCCATATCAAGCACCTGCGCGAAAAAATCGGTCGCTTTGGTAATTTTATCAGGAATATCAGAGGTGTGGGATATAAATTCGATTTAGAACAGACAAACAATGTTAACTCCGAATCAGCCGATGAAGCGTAAAAAAAAGCCCTTGTATCGTTACCCGATTGCGTGTCTGCTGATCTATCTCGTTTGTATATTTATTCTTTTACTTTTACCTGCTGTCCTTTGGATTAAGTCAACCGCAACAATCTGCCTGTCTATACTCATTGTTCTGGTGTGGCAATTAAATTATAAACATCTTAATGCTCATCGTGAAGAACTGCGCATGGTCTCCGATAACATTGAAGACCCTATGTGGTCATTAAAACCGAACGGGATAGTCGAGTGGATGAATCCTGCCTTTATGGAGATTTTCCACGCCGATGAAAATCAAAAATATACGCATTATCAGAAAATTATTAAAGTCAACTCCGTTCTCGACTTTATTCAGACCTTCCTTATCAACCAGACAGTTAGAATGCGTGAGATTATGGTTGAGGATCATTATTATCTGATTACTGGATCATACAATAAAGATGCAAAGCGCTTTGTATTCATTATGCAAAATATCAATGTTATCCGCCAGACAGAAAAGATGAAACAAGACTTTATGGTCAATGTGGCGCACGAACTCAGGACGCCTTTAACCGCGATAAAGGGATTTACACTGGCGCTTGAAGAAGACTTTTCGCCTGATAACAAACGTTTCCTTAAAATTATCAAAAACCATACCGATCGTCTGATTAAACTGATCAGCGATTTTCAAACCCTGGCAAAATTGGAACGCATGCCCGAATTGGAATTACAGTCCATTAATTTACAAACCTTTATGGATAATATTATAGATATATATCATCAGACCTTTAAGCAATCGGGACTGTATCTTGAATATCAACAGGAACCCGAACACATATCTATCGAAGTTGACCCCTTCAAGTTTGAGCAAATTTTCATCAACTTAATTGATAATGCTTTACATCACACAACTGCCGGTGGGATTAGAATTACTTCAAGAGTAGTCGGCAAAGAACTGAAGATTTCCGTTCAAGATACGGGCTCCGGAATTTCTCAAGAACATTTGCCGAGGATTTTTGAACGATTTTATGTTGCCGATCCCTCCCGCAACAAAAAAATAAGCGGTACCGGTCTCGGTTTAGCAATCGTTAAGCATACGGTCATATTACATCAGGGTAAAATTGAAGCTAGCAGCACTCCCGGCAGTGGAACTTGCTTTACTATGACTTTCCCGCTAAAACAAAACAAATAAAATATCATGATTGATAATTCCAAACCTTCGACTGAGCAGATTATCAAGGAAAACAGTGCGTTGGTTCACGCTATAGCAAAATCTTATCAAAATAAGGGGATTGATACCGAAGACCTTGTGCAGGAAGGATTTATCGGTCTGCTGGAAGCGTATAAACACTTTGATGCCTCCCAAAATGTCAAGTTCAGCAGTTATGCGGTCTATTGGATAAAAAAATATATCCTTCAAGCTTTGGAGAATAACTACATCTCTAGCCACATGCCAATAACAACTGTATCTGATAGTCAGTTAGCAGATTACGATACTTCTACTAAAATTTCAGATAAAGCAGATAACGAATATACTGGGTTGAAACTTCCAATTGATATGCCGGACATTGAACAGAAAGTTATCAGGCTCAGCGTTGAACACGGATTGACTTTCAAAGAAATCTCAAGCAAACTTGGCATTACAACTGAACAGGTTAGACAGATAAAACAGAAAGCCCTTCGCAGGATAAAAATCGATTATGAAAATAGAGATAAATAGCATTTCAGTGTGCCGGCATGCCTTTTTGCTACTTTGTAACTACTACATAGAATTTGGCAAGATCAAATGAAGTTGATAGAATGATTAAAGATAAAAGCAAGTAGTCTAAAACTTGAAATTACAGCTTTATATTATGCATGCCATGAACCTAAACTACCTCGGCTACCCACCGTGTTGGCGGGGTTAGCTTTAGGGTGCGCTCTGTGTCACTTTTTGCTTTTTAGTTTGTCAATTTTCAATTTCTTTTTTTCAAAATTTTCTTGACTATCACCAACCCGGATAGTGTAAAAGTCTTCCTTGTTTTATCTTTTTACAGTGTGAATTATCCCTTAAGAAGGTTATGTCCTCCTTAAGTTCCTGTCGATATCCAGTCGATATCCAGTTGACTTTAATTCGACTGGATATCGACTGGATATCGACTGGCTATTAAGGAAGAGATATGTGTAAAAGGGGGCTAAAGCAAGGAGGGAAGAAGAAAAGGAGGAGAAAAATGATTCATTTGCATCAGGGTGACATTACTCAAATGGAAGTTGATGCCATTGTCAATGCCGCCAATAATTCTCTTTTGGGTGGCGGCGGTGTAGATGGTGCTATTCATAGAGCCGCGGGACCACAACTTTTGGAAGAATGTAAAAAACTTGGCGGTTGTGCTACTGGTGAATCAAAAATTACAAAAGGTTATAATTTGAAAGCAAAATATGTCATTCACACCGTGGGTCCGATTTGGCGGGGAGGAATGTTTAATGAAGATGCTTTGCTGGCAAGTTGCTACCATCAAAGTTTGTGTCTGGCAAAAGATTACAAGCTTCAGTCAATAGCTTTTCCTTCCATTTCAACGGGCGCCTACGGTTTTCCGGTAGAGCGTGCCGCTAATATTGCAGTAAAAGAAGTTGCAATTTTCCTGCAAAATTATCCAATGGAAATTTGGCTGGTCTGTTTTGATCGAACCGCTTATAATGTATATTTAAAGGTTCTGACGGAATTTCATACAAAAGAAGGAGGAAATTTTAGATGCTGAAAATTTGGTCATGGAATGTTAACGGTTTGCGTTCTGCGCTGAATAAAGGGTTGCTTGATGTGCTTTTAACAGAACAACCTGATATTGTGGCAATGCAGGAAACGAAACTGCAAGAAGAGCAACTGCCGAGAGAAATTATCGGTTTGCAAGTTTATCACAACTTTTGGTCTTTTGCAGAGAAAAAAGGTTATTCGGGCGTATGTCTGCTCACAAAACCCGAACCTTTATCCGTTCTTTTCGGCTATGGAGTTCCGCATTTTGATTATGAGGGCAGAATAATTATTGCGGAATACAATAAATTTTTTCTTTTTAATATTTATTTTCCGAACGGTAAAATGAGCGAAGAACGCTTGCAGTATAAATTGGACTTTTATGACAAGACTTTGGAAGTGATGGAAGGGTATCGTAAAAGAGGGAAAGCGGTGCTGGTAACGGGTGATTTTAATACCGCTCATAAGCCGATTGACTTGTCTCACCCCAAAGAAAACGAGAAAATTTCAGGCTTTTTACCGATTGAAAGAGCGTGGTTGGATAAGATTGTGCAGATGGGGTGGATTGATACATTTCGGGAGTTTGATCCTTCTCCGCATCAATATTCGTGGTGGTCATATATGGGAAAAGCTCGGGAAAGGAATGTAGGTTGGCGTTTGGATTATTTCTTTATTGACCGGGAACATTTGTCTCTTGTGCACAAAGCGGGCATCCGACAAGACATTTACGGCAGTGATCACTGTCCTGTCTATGTGGAATTAGCTGCGGATTAAACTGCGGTTTTTAATCCAGCAGAAAATTCTGTCCTGTTTGTGATGCCGACTGCCGAAAAATTAAGCAGAAGAAATTATATCTTTATATAAGTAAGTTTAAGTTCCTGTTCCAAGCGGTAGTCTGCCGGTAAAAGTTTTGTCTTCACTATATTATTATAGCGTTCCAACTGCTGATTGTCATAATCTTTTCCCGTTTTGTAATCAACGATGCGATAGATCTTGTCTTTCGTATTCAGTAACAAGCGGTCCAAGCGACATTCTTCGCCGTCATCATAAATGGGAAATTCGGTAAAAACAAGGTCGTAACGCGGATTAAAGATATCCCGGATTTCATAAAGCTGATTTTTCGTCCTCTCGATTATCGTTTCCAATTCTCGTTTGGGAAGTAAATTGCCAAACCGGCGTAAAGTTAGAATGCGGGCTTGTTTCAGCTCTTCAGGTTCGGCATATTGAAGCTGCGCAAGATAATAATGGACTATGTTGCCTTTCAAATTATCCAGTTCCACCAGAAAACTTTGTTTCCAATTGCGCTCTGGTTCAATTGTAATCGTGGGAATGAGAGTTTTGGGAAGAAGAGGATTAGACAAAACGGACTTGATGTCCAGAGTATCAATGCGGGTAATAGTTTCCGGCAATTCCTTTTCTGTTGCGACTTCTTCCTTTTGCGGTTCAGTTGTGTCAGACAATAAATAGATAAGATTTTCGTCCGGTATTGCTTTTTCAGAGACAAAATCTACAGCGGCTTTAATGGCATAATGCGGAAGAGTCAGCTTATCATTTTCGCTTTTATTATTCAAGTAATTTTCCCAGCCATCCTTTTTTGTGAAAGCGGCATTAAGACCAAGCCTGAAGCGGGCTCTGGTCATACCCACATACAGGATGTTCAATTCTTCCAATTCAGAACGCATATCATCTTCCTGCATAATGGAGTTGAATGAACTGTGTTTCAATATTTTCTCGCTGTTCAGAGTGAAAGCGTAGTTTTTGAAGCTGCTGAAACCTGTATCAGCATATTGAACCCAAGAGTGCAAATTAATTGTTTTTTCTCCTTTCGGAGGTTGCAAATTCCACCAAATAAAGACTGTGTCAAATTCCAAGCCTTTGGAAGAATGGAAAGACAGCAGCTGAACCGCATCAGCGCTTCGCACATCTTCCTGCAACATAAAATCTTGTTTGCGATTTTCTTCACAGTATCGTAAAAATCCGATTAGACCACCAATTTCGGATTGCGGCTGGCTATCATATTCTTTGGCAACATCCAGAAACTTTTGCAGATTAACGAAATCACGCTGCTCCTTTATTCTTTCCTGCAGATTACAGGTTTGGATAATGCGCAGGCAATTCCGATAAACATAGGATGCATCAAGTTCTAAAGCGAGTTTCCATGCGGTTTGAGCTTCGGGAACGGCACTGAAATCGGGTTCGGATTGGTCTTTTGTTTCCTTATGTTCGTAAGCGCTGATGGCGGATATGACCTTTCGAAGAGGAACTGCATCCAAGAGTATAATGTCGCTACGTAAAAATGCCAAAAAATCATACCAGTCGTTATAAACGGCAAAACTCAGCAGAAATATCATTGCTTTAATCACTGGTTGTTCCAAAAGAGAGATATTGGACTGATATTCACAAGGGATGCCTGCCTCGTTAAGAAGATATCTGGCTTTTGCTAATTCATTATTAGTGCGGCAAAGGACTGCAATACTGCCTTTCGGAGAATTTCTATCTGAACAGAAAGGCACAACCATTTTGTAAATGAACTCTCTTAAATCACCTGCCCAGTCCCCGCTTTTATCAGATACGGAAAGATTTTGTAAGCGGAACTTGAACCAGGAAGGCGTGTCCTTATCGTTATTCCTTCCGGATATATCTTGTTCGTATTTCCATTCCATTCCCAATTCGGACAAGTAGTTTTGTAGAATTTCATGTCTGAATATTCCGTTAATAATTTGCATCAGCAGAGGAGTGCTGCGCCAAGATTGGGTAAGTGAAGCTTTCTCCGTATCCATGTGAGGTTGAACCATATATTCCAGGTTGAGCAGTAAATCACGCTGCCCTCCTCTCCAACCAAAAATTGATTGCTTTTCGTCACCTACGACAATCAAACCTCCGTAAGGCAAAATGCCAATTCCTGAAAGCACCTCTTCTATGATTGGTTCAAAAATTCTGAACTCCAGAATGCTGGTGTCTTGAAACTCGTCTATCAGGATAAAACGCGTGCGGTGACTGATAAATTCGTAAAATTCATTGGGCTGATTTTCCGTTTCAGCTATAAATAAAGGAGGATTTGAACTGTGCAATGCTTCAAAAGTAAGCCAAGTGATATCATCATAAGTGAAACCTTTAGAATGGAAAACCAGCTTATCATATTCGGTTAAAACGATTTTCCATAAATCCAGAATCTCTTTCTGCTCGGGTAAGAAATTAGCGAAAATCATATGGTCTGCCAGTTCTTGCCTAATATCTTGATAGCGCTGTTTCCAGTTATCCGTCGTTGTGTTATAGACATTTTTTCTGAATTTATTGCCGTTCCAGAAGTTCTCCTTTTTAGTAAAAAAATCAAATAACGCTTCTTTGAATTTGGAATTGTTTTGTCGGGAAGCGATTAAAGCGGGAATTTCATTTATGTCATCAGGAAAAGTTTTTAGAACATCTTGAAAATCCTTCAGGAAAAGGTCTTTATAATCGTTACAATCTTTGAGAATACCGTTTTGTTCAACAAAAGCGCTAAAATCGTCGAATAATTCCTTGAAATTTTTTATAAACTTTTGCCAATACTCATCTGCTTCATTTTTCCAATTATCTTCTTTTTTGCTATAGGCGGCAAGAGAAGCTTCAGCTATTGTTTCATCACTGTGTTCGGTTAAAAAATGCAGCCATCTGTTTTCAATAAGACCGGCAAAGAAATTGCTGAATTCTTCCAAAGCAGGCTTCATTTTGCGTTGCAGCAAACTGCTTACCTTATCGATAAAAGCCGGAGTCATTAATTGAGCAAAGAGGAGAGGAATACGATGCAGTGTTGCGTTTGTGTCAATTGTGAAGCGATCTATCCCTCTTGCTGGGCGCACAAGATTGCGAAATATACTATGAATATAGCTGTCAATTGTCATCACCTGTAATTCGTCCCTGTGAGTGATAAGATATTGCCATTTTGTGAGAAAGAAATTTGAATCTTCTTCGGAAAGAGGATTGTCTGCATCTTCCACTTTGTTTTGTAGCACTTGTTCTTGCAGATTTTTTGCCAGCTTTTTCCAATCTCCTCTTCTTTTACCGAGCTGTTCCAATTGTGAATAAATGCGTTCCCTGATTTCAGCTGTGGCTTTTTTCGTGAAAGTAATCACCAGAATGTGGTCAATCTTAAATTCCGGATACTGTCTGCAGTTATAAAGCAAGCCCAAAAACTCAAGAGAAAGACGGTAAGTTTTGCCTGTTCCGGCACTGGCTGTAATTATCTTTTTAAAAGGCATCATTCTTCCTCCTCATCTTCATCGGCGTAACTGAAGTTCTTCACTAAATCGGCTCTGCTGATATTCAGGCTGCGGTCATAGCTTTTACTTTTTGCGGGAGGAGTGTAACCCTGCTCCGCTAAAGTTTTTAGGGCATCTTCAATTTTGTCTTTTAATTCTTTCGCTTTTTGCTTATCGTTAAAAACGATATTTTTCAAACTGGTTTTTAGCAGATTGTAAAAAGAAAGATGAATGTTTTTTTCCTCTTCCGGATGCTCAATCAAGTAATAAAACCAAGCGTAGAAAATCAGCTGCAGCTTGTCGAACTCGCCTGTCTTAAAATCAAAGATATATTTATCCGTTTGTGTTTCTGCACGCAAATCCGCTCGCCCGTGAATTAAAATTTGATATTCATTTCCGTTTGCTGAAGTAGTCATCAGTAGCTTGTTTTGCTGTTCCATGGGAGTGGAACTTATCTCTTCGGGAATGATAGTGACTTTTTGATTGGTGTTTGTAAAGATTGTCGTAAACGCATCGTGGAAAAACATCCAAGCCGTATCAATTAAAAAAGGAGTTACGATTTCGTTGAAAAATTCTTTGTTGTAATTGGCGGGAAGCTGATAATTCCATAGCTGTTGGTTTAATGTCTTATTCAGGATGTCCTCCAGGTCGGTTCTCGCAATCAATTCTCCGGCTGGATTAATCTCTCCTTGATGCTTTTCAACCATCCTGTGATTGATATTCATAAAATAGGAATGCAAAAGTTTGCCGAATAACCTACGGTTCAAGGTTTCGTCAACTTTGAAGGTGCGCTCTTTCAGTTTGTTCACATCTCGCAAAAAATAATAATAGGCATTGTGGATAAAGCGTTCACATGAACTCCAAGAAAAACAGATTGCTCCTTTTTCGCCTATATCTTGATTGCGTTCAAAAGGCATATTGAAAAAGGTGTTTTGCTTGTCGCTTTGCTTCATATCATTCAAATCAACGGGTGCGGTTAAGATGTTCGAAAGATCGGATTGCAGCAGGTTTTTTAGGATAATATCAGTTCCGAAGGAGATCTTCTGCCAACTGTCTTTAATGCTTTCGTCGCGCTGTAGGCAGAATTCATACAATTCATTTAGAAAAGAGCTCGGCTCTATATTATCGTCAATGTTAGCGATAGTGTAACATCTTACTTCTGAAGCTGTTGCGATTATTCTGTAAAAATAGTAGCGTTCCCAATTGCGAATTGTTTCCCAAGTCTTCAAGCCCAAATCATTACGCTGCTTTTCGTTAAAGAGCCAAACGGGTGTCCTGCTTCCGGGTAAAATTCCTTCTGTCAAATTCAGAAAACTTAGTTTATCCGCTTTCAAGTTACGCGTATCCATTACATTGGTGACTGTCGCTTTGTAAGCATTATTTTTAGTTTCGAAGATTTGATATTTACGCGGTTTAAGAAAATTCACGAAAAGGGTAAAAATGCAGGCGCTGAGCGGAAAATCCGGATAAAGTGTTTGCCAATTTTCCACCAAAGATAATTCGTCAATAGCGATAAAGTTGGCAAGAGCAGTGTAAAACGCCTCTTTTAGATTAGTTGATGTTTTTTCCTCATCGGCAAGCAATTTGTCAATTTCTATTCCTGACGGACTGTCTATAAAATCGGCTAAATCCTTTGCGCATTTGATATTGGAAAGCCTTTGCAGCAGAGAAACTATGTCGGCTAAAAGCCCAATGTTTTCCGGCTCCGTTGCAGGCCATTTAAGAATAGACAAGACTTCCCAATCAAAATCCAGATAAAGGATATCTTCTTCACTGAATCTGCAGACAAAAGCAAGGAATTTATCTATGGCAGCGCTATTCCATTGCGGACGAAAATAATTGATAAAGTCTTTAACGCCGACCGCTTGCAGCAGCCAATCCACCCGCACGGATATTTTGTCGCTGGCTATGACAATATTTTCCAAGCCTTTACCTACTACCTGTAAAAATAGAAAAAGCCGTGTCTGTGACAGATATTGAGGCTTTGCAATGTTAAATAAGAAAGGCGAAAATACTTCCTGATAGGGTTGATTTAGGAACTCGGCATCAATAATAAAATGAGTTTTAGTCTGTGTTTCAAATTCGGACGCAAAATCCTGCAGAAAAGCTGTTGCCATCTGCCAAATGTTTCTCGTTTCCTTAACTTCAAAGCTAAAAGGCAAAGAACCGGTTCCGAACGCTTCTTCCAAATTTAATTCACCGCTTTGCAAGGTCTCTTTATCCAGCCATTTTTCTTCCCCTTGATAAAGAATGACCACTTGAATGCCGCTGTCTTCCAGTTTCTTGATGAGAGTCTGTTCCAGTTTACTGTAATAGAATTGATTGGTAAAAACGATACGGGAAGCGTCTTTCGGATGAAGGAAATGTTTAAGGTCAAGGTCAAAAATCTTATCGGAAAAGCCTTTGACGGAGAGAAATTGCTGATACTGCGTCCTGATTTTCAGCATCTGCCGAAAATTCTGCAATTGCCATTCCTGACAGGATAGTTCATAATTTTCCAAGCGGAAAAGCAAGTCTGCTGCTTCTATTTGTTCTTCCGCCAAGTCTTCAAACAATTCAAAGAAATGCCGCCCCCAATCCACTAAATCGTTATATTGTACGATGTGGAAAAAGGTTTTGTCCTCTTCAGTCATGGCTTGATACAGACAGACCAGACGCTTTTCGTCTTCCAAACAGATTTGGTTGGAATATATCAATCTTGCTTTGGCTTCTTCCATGCTCAGGAAAGTCACTTTCAGAGGCTGCCATTGCTTCTGATAAGCTTCTCTCGCTTCCCGACAACTGCGTTCTGTCGGATAAATAAGCCAAGTGTTATTTTGCACTTCTTCTAAGGAAGCGGCAATAACATCTGACCCCATTTTGAGAAAACGAAAATCAGGCATAAGCTGTCCTACCTTTCTTCTCTTTTAATTTTGGAATTGAGGATACACGGGTGCCTGCTCCGGAAAAGTTAATAAGATTTGTGCCTTTCGTGTGACGGAAATAACAAAGCCGGAAGACAAAACCCGCAATCCTTTTTGTGATTTATTATATATCGGTATAAATTTGTCAAATAATTAATTTCAGGCACGCTAACTTGTTTATTTAACCGTCGGTTGCTTTGCCGTAAGGATTATTTTTTTTGATTGATGTTATACTTCCTTCTTGACTGCTTATTGGTTATTAGGTTTTGTCTCAGTATGGCAGATATTCAATTTATCTTTTATCGCAGCCGCAGGCGCACTTTGGCTTTGGAGATAAGTTCCGAAGATACAGTGATTGTGCGTGCGCCTTTTAATTTGCCTGATACCGATATCAAAGCTTTTATCTTAAAAAAACAGGATTGGATTGAGCGTAAACTGGAGCAGGTTAAAAAAGATAAAGAGCAGATAAAACCCCATACTTATGAGGAAGGCGATATGTTTTCCTTTCTGGGGAAAGAGTATCCTCTCGCTTTTTCGGAACATGTATCAGGCTTAGTTGATATTTCCGATAAGTTATATGTTACTGCTGCTTATGCCGGAAAAGTAAAACAAATTGTGCAAGTATGGTATAAATTGCAAGCGGAATATGTCTTTACTTCAAGAGTGGAATATTTATGCGAGAAAATGAAGGTGCAACCGAAAGCTGTTAATTTATCCGATGCCAAACATAAATGGGGTTCGTGTTCGTCCGCGGGAAGAATCAGATTAAATTGGTGCCTGGTTCAAGCTCCGCTTCCAATAATTGACTATGTGATCGTCCATGAATTGGCTCATCTCAAGCATCCAGACCATTCCAAAGCTTTTTGGCAAGAGGTGGAAAAATACATTCCCGATTACTTAGAACACCGTCGCTGGCTCCGTCTGCATTCCAACAAACTGTTAATTTAGATACGGCATGTCAGATATTTATTTGCTATAAAGTTTAGCATTAATCAACTATCCGTGGATATAGGATTCACAATACATCCTTATTCATGGAAGAAGTAAATTATGTCGAAATCATTTTGGTAAGTTTTTTAACTATTGTCTTATAGATGGTAGCGTTTTTTGAGGAAAAATATTTCAAGAGTAGTTTTAATGTTTCACCGGTCGGAAAAATTGTTTTAATAATCTGCTCATATATCTTATCGTTAGAAAATAAATAGTTATATATACTCGGATTTAAGTCTTTTATTTCCTCAAAAGTATCATTGCTGTCTAAATCAAAGTTGACAATTGGAAGATCTGGGATGCTTGCTCTCCACTTAATTAAATATTCATTGATTTCATCCCATACATTTGGAGCTTTGATAAAATCATAGAAGTCCTTACCATAAAATAAATGGGCTTCAACATTATAATCCTTCTCAATTGCTTTTAGCTCTTTTAAATAATAACTTTTATTTTTGATCAGACTTGGGTCAATAAAATACATAATGGCAATCAAATCCTTCTCTGGGTAGATTGTTACTAATTGGCTTATTTTATGTTCAAAATTAGATATTTGTCCTCTTTTCTTTGAACTGTCGTGATCGTCTCTCACTTTTTGTTCAACAAAGTAGTATTTGTTATTCTTTTTAACGAGATGATCCATTTGTAAATTAATATTTGCATCTTTATCAATTATTTTATTATCTAATATTTCATATCCCATAAGCTTAAAATATTTAGAAATAATGATTTCAAAAGCGGAGCCAAATCTGATTTCATGTGATTGTAACAGGTTTTGTGTTATTTTTCCGATAGGTTTAGTGGGGCGAAATATTCCCATATAGCGATAGGGGTTAGCTTTAATTTTTTCAAGAAGATCAGCTTTTGATTTACCGAAAATATTATCATTCAAAATAGATATGAATTCGTCATATTGCATAATGCTATTCATGCCGTAAGTCCCTCATATTCTTTTAAATATTTTTCTTCATACTGATATCTGAGTTCGTCTATGGATAATAATTTATCGTCTCTTTTAACATACCAAAATGTCCAGCCGTTATTATGTTCTTTTTGCAATAAAGAAGCACTGATTTTATGAATGGAACCGAATTCTTTTTCTGTAGCTATACTTGCATCGGCTTGGACTGTTGCTTTGTGTATCATATCCTTAGAATATAGTTCTTCACCGATCTTAACCATTCCTTTTTCCACCAAATTTCCAAATGAGACTCTAGGTTTTCTGTTAAACTCTTTAGGCATAATCAGATTATAGGGAAGTGTCTTTATATTTGCAATTCTTTGTTTTGCGAGGTCTACATATTTTTGCTCTTTTTCAAAGCCTAAATAATTGCGCCCGAGGCGTTTGGCAACAGCACCGGTGGTCCCTGTCCCCATAAAAGGATCAAATACTACATCATTCGGATTGGAGGTTGCCAAAATAATTCTGTAAAGTAATTCAGCAGGCTTTTGAGTGGAATGTGCCTTATTGCCGTTAGCATCACGAAGCCTTTCTGAACCCTGGCAAATAGGTATTAACCAATCACTTCGCATTTGTAAATCGTCATTCATAATTTTTAAAGAATGGTAATTAAAAGTATATCTTGAATGTTTGGTTTTAGTTGCCCAAATCAAGGTTTCATGTGCATTATTAAAGCGCGTTCCTTTAAAATTCGGCATCGGATTTGTCTTTAGCCAGATAATATCGTTTAATATCCAATATCCAATATTCTGCATTATGTATCCAATTCTGAAGATGTTATGATAGGTTCCGATAACCCAAAAACTGCCATTGTCTTTTAATATCCTGTAACATTCTTTCAGCCATTTTTCACTAAACTTATCATACGCTTGCATTGATTCAAATTTATCCCAATCATCGTTGACGGCATCCACTTTTGTCTGATTAGGGCGATATAACTCGCCGTTTAACTGCAAATTATACGGAGGATCGGCAAAAATTAAATCAATACAATTATCTGGCAACGATTGCATTAATTCTATGCAATCTCCCTGAATAATTTCATTTAAAGGAATTAACTCTTTCATTTTTATAACCTATTATGTTAATTCTTTTCTTGTTTAATTCTTTGTCTATAGTGTCAAGGAAATTCTGCATTATGTATCCAATTCTAAAGATTTTATATGAATTTATTGTAAAATGCCAAGATATAGGAATTAAGATAGTAATAATTTTAACCCCGCTTTTTTCTTGACATATAAGTCTTAAAAAGAACAAAGAGTAAAGATATGGCAATAATAGTAAAGAAATTTGGCGGAACATCAGTCGGTTCAATTGAACGGATAAAGCATGTAGCACATAAAATAGCCGAAGCCAGACAGCCTGACGATCAGATTGTGATTGTCGTTTCCGCCATGGGTAAAACCACGGATGAATTGTTCCAATTGGCATATCAGATAACGAATCATCCTTCGCGTCGCGAATTGGATATGCTGTTGACTGCCGGCGAGAGAATCACGATGTCTCTTTTGTCTTTGGCTTTGCATGAAGAGGGGCTCAGTTCCATTTCTTTTACGGGTTCCCAAAGCGGAATCATTACAGATGAAAGTCACGGCAATGCAAAAATCATAAAAGTGAACGCATTCCGCATTCAGGAAGAGCTGGCAAAAGATAAAATTGTGATTGTAGCAGGCTTTCAAGGTGTCAGTTTAGCTAAAGAAGTAACCACTTTGGGAAGAGGAGGTTCGGATACGACAGCCGTTGCTTTAGCCAGTTATTTGCAGGCGGACAGCTGTGAGATTTATACTGATGTAGACGGTGTTTTTACCGCCGATCCAAAACTGGTTGCCGAACCGATTCTTTTACCCGTGATTGATTATGACGAAATGCTGGCTTTGTCCTATAGCGGTTCCCGCGTTTTGCATCCTCGGGCAGTGGAATTTGCAATGAAATACAAAATTCCCGTAGAAGTAAAATCCTCTTTTACTTTTGCACCGGGAACTTTGGTCAAACTTACCGAAGAAAATTATCAATTGATAATCAAGGAAATTAAAATGGAAGACAGAGTAATTACGGCAATTGCTCACAAGACTGATCTGATTCGTTACCGTTTGGAGCAATCGGACAGAATGCGCTTTTTAATGAAGAATTGGACTAACGAGATTTTCAAGTATGAAGTTCACGGCAATCAAATTGACCTTTATATTGAGGCGTTTTACGCTCCGGAAATAGATAATATTTTCTGTGTGAACGATATTAAGCCGATAGAAAAGACGCCTGATTTGGGCTATGTAACAATGGTCGGGCTGGGCATCAATCTGGACTTGCCTTTCCTGAACGAAATTTTGAACCTTGTAGGCAACTTGAATATTGAACGCATCACGCATAGCGAACGCACTATTGAAATTCTGCTGCCGACGGCAAATGTGGAAACGTGCGTTCAAATTTTGCACAATAAATATATCAAGAGGATCGGATGAAATATATTGTAACCGGCGCTTTGCCTTATGCAAACGGCAAACTTCACATCGGCCATGTTGCAGGAGCGTATTTGCCTGCGGATATCTTTGTCAGATTTTTGCGCTTAAATCACGAGGATGTGATCTTTATTTGCGGAACTGATGAACACGGCACTCCCATTTCCATTCAAGCTGACGCTGAAGGCGTTTCCCCTCAGGTTATTGTAGACCGTTATCACAAATTAATCGAAGATGCTTTTTCCGGCATTAACATTGACTTTGACAATTTTTCCGGAACTGCGCGCCCTCCTCACTATCGTCTCTCACAGGAATTTTTTCTCAATCTTTACAACAAAGGGCATATTAGTTCCAAAGAAACTCTGCAGTTTTATTGTGAACATGACGGTCGTTATTTGGCAGATCGTTATGTGGAAGGTATTTGTCCAAATTGCGGAGCTTCAGGAGCACGAGGAGACCAATGTGACGCCTGCGGTCAAATTTACGATACAATAACTTTGAAGGAACCGAAGTGCAAGCTTTGCGGAAACAGACCTGTGATTAAAAGCACCCGTCACTGGTTTCTGAATTTGGAAGGTTTTACAAATCAAATGAAGGAATGGCTCGGTCACAAGGATTATTGGAAAGAAAATGTCCGCAACTTTATGCTCAATCTTTTGCAACTCGGATTGGTGGAGCGTTCCATTACCAGAGATATAAAATGGGGCATTCCCGTTCCTTTGGAAGAAGCGAAAGACAAAGTTCTGTATGTGTGGTTTGAGGCTCCCATCGGATACATTTCTTCTACGATTGAATGGGCTGAAAAAATCGGGCAACCCGAGCGCTGGAAAGATTACTGGTTTGATCCCGATACGCGATTAATTCACTTCATCGGCAAGGACAACATCATTTTTCATGCTCTCACCTGGCCTGCTGTTTTAATGGCACAGGATAAACCGTATGTTCTCCCTTACGATATACCCGCCAATGAATTTATGAACTTGGAAGGGCAAAAAATTTCTACAAGCAGGAATTGGGCTATTTGGGTGGATGAATTTATTCAAGATTTTGACGGAGATTATCTGCGCTATTATCTTGCTGCCAACGCTCCTGAAAATAAGGACAGCGACTTCGGCTGGAAGGATTTTCAGAATAAAATCAACACGGATTTGAACAATACTTTGGGCAATTTGGCTCAAAGGGTATTTGCTTTTGCGCAAAAGAATTTTGGCGGTAAAATCAAACCTTCAAAATTAACTCCTGCCGGTCAGGAAATTATTTCTGAAGCGCAAAGTCTGTGTCGGCAAATCGGTCAATCTTATCAAGAATATCAAGTTCGTCGTGCTACCAAACTTTTTATGGAAATTGCCAGATTGGGAAATAAATATTTTGACGAAAGCAAACCTTGGCAAACTATAAAAAGAGATCCCGAAGCCGCTGAAGAGACCGTTTATGTTTGCACTTGTCTTTTGCGGATGCTTTCTGTTGTTATGTATCCCATCCTTCCGAAAAGTATGATGAAATTGCGTAACATGCTCGGTTTAGGTGCAATAAGTCACTGGAACGAATGCCTACAGGAGTTTACGGAAACGCTCATTCTTCAGAATGTAACGCCTCTTTTCACCAAAATTGAGGATGACATCATAGATAAGCAATTGACTAAATTATACAAATCAGAGCAGGTGAAAAAAGAAGAACTGAAGGCTGAACAGGCAAGAACCTTTAAGCCTGAAATCAGTTATGAAGATTTTGCCAAACTGGATTTGCGGATTGCCAAGATTCTAAATGCGGAAAACATAAAAGGTGCGGATAAAGTGCTGAAGTTAAAAGTTGATTTAGGCAGTTCAGAACGCGAGTTAGTGGCAGGCGTGGCACAAAGTTATCGTCCGGAAGAATTGATCGGGAGAAAGGTTTTAATTTTGGCAAATTTGCAGCCGCGAAAGATTAGGGGCATCGTTTCCGAGGGGATGATTCTTTGCGCTCAAGACGAAGGCAAAATGAGTATTCTCCTTCCCGAAAAGGATATCAGCCCCGGCAGTCCGGTTTCCTGAAAAATGCTGAAGAAGATAATTGTCGCAGGCCTGGGTTTATTAATCACTCTCTTGTCCGCGGCAGATATCAAAGACGGAAACCTGTATTTGGAAATAATGCTTATCCAAAATAGGCAAATCAAGATTGAAACCGCTCCAGACAGTTCGGTTGAAGTTCGGGAAGTTTTGAATCCTTTGAGTAAAACCTATTCTTCCAATTTGACGCTTGAATCTTATGCTGCCGACGGTGAAATCCGCTATGGCATTATAAACAGAAGCGAACCTGCGGATTCTTCTTTTCTTAATGATAATGAAGACGGGCAAATCAACTGCAAATTCGTTTGGAAAAGCGGGAAACTTAAGCTCATCTATGAGAAACTGATTTTTGAAGACAAATACTTTTCTTCCCGTGAAGAAGCGGAAAAATACGCTTCCGAAACCGGTTATCCTCTCAAACTGATCAGAGCTATACCCATGCAAAATACCAGGATTAAAGTCACAACCGATAAAGGTGAAATGGACTATTTTCAGCTTCCGGTGCAAATTGAAACCACATCTGCCGTCAAGATAAACGGAATTGACTGCGGCGATGATTTGCAATGTTATAATATCAAACAAAGCGACAACAATCTGCTTGTGACTTTCAATCTTAATATTGAAGCTTATTTGATCAATGTTCTGCCCTATGAGATAGGTGACACTGCACCCGAAGAAGCGCTAAAAGCACAAGCAGTCGCAGCCAGATCTCACGCAATTAATCTGCTCTTGCAGAACAGGCATGCGGGTGACGGTTTTGACCTTTGCAACACTACCCATTGTCAAGTTTATAAATTCGGTTTGAAACACTTTCTTCAAGCGGAGAAAGCAGTAAATGAAACACGCGGGGTTGTGATGGAATATGACAGTCTGATAGCTGATGGAGTTTATCACAGTAATTGCGGAGGCAGGACGGAAAGCAATCAAAATGCGTGGTCAGGTAAGCCGATTCCTTATTTGCAAGGTGTTGCTTGTTATCCTGAAACGGACAGTTTAGACTTGACAGTAGAAAAAAATGCGGTCGATTGGATAAATACGACACGCCCGACGGAAGGAATGGCAAGTTGGGAACGTAAATCCGAAAAATGGGAGCAAACCATTACCAAAAGCGCTTTGGAACAGAATACGGGCGGACAAAATCTGCAAACATTAACCGTATTGAAAAGAGGTGTTTCCGGCAGAATTATCAAACTGAAATTAAGCGGTTCCAATGATATTTTTTTGGATGGTGAATACCAAATCAGAAAAGCTTTCGGCGGACTTCCCAGTTCATTTTTTTACCTTAAAAGCGATGCCAATCATCCAAATTCAACTTATATTATTGACGACACGATAAAAATAATCGGGAAAGGCTACGGACACGGGGTAGGAATGTGTCAAGTGGGAGCACTGCAGAAAGCGAGAAGCGGATGGACTTGGCAGCAAATCCTTTTGCATTATTTTCCCGGTGTAACTTTTAATTCTGATTGGCTTAATCAAACTGTTGAAGATAGAGGGAAAAGGAATTGACGCTATGAGAGAAACATCGTATTTATTACGCGGAACCGCATGCAGGCATCAAATCAGATTTTTCGTTGCTGATACCACTTCCATTGTTCAAACCGCGCTTGATCTGCACAAAACCGCGCCTGCACCAACTCTGCTTTTGGGCAGATTACTCACCGGTGCGTTATTGATGGGTGCTGACATAAAAGACGAAATCCATACCCTTACCTTAAACATTGAGGCTGAAGGACCTTTGCAGGGAGCGATTGCCATTTATGAGCCCCGTGGCAAAGTCCGAGGGTATGCCAAGCAGCCTGATTATTTTGCGCAGGAAACAAAGTTGAATTGGCAAATCGGCAAACTTTTGGGAAGAGGAACTCTGAATGTGATTAAGGATTTGCATCTCAAAGAACCTCTTATCGGCACCATCGAATTATTCACGGGTGAAGTGGCTGAAGACATTGCTCAATATTATCTGACTTCAGAGCAAATACCTTCTGCCGTGAGTTTGGGAGTGCTTTTCAGTGGGGAAGGCAAAATCAATTCCGCCGGGGGATACATTATTCAAGAATTGCCTGATGCCGATCCCGAAGCAATTGAACGCCTCAAACAAAACTTAAACGAAGCACCGTATATAACTGACCTTTTGGACATGGGTATGGAGTGGGAGACAATTCTGACCAAGATTTTATTCAAGAATATGGATGTGCAAATAATGGAAGAAATTCCTGCGGAGTATGCTTGTTCCTGTTCCAAAGAGCGCTTTGCGGACGCATTGCGTTTATTGGGGAAAGATGAATTGCAGTCAATGCGGGAAGGAGTTGCACCTGTCTGTCACTATTGCAACAAGCAATACGATTTCACGCCGGAAGAAATTCAAGCCATCATAGCATCTCTTGAGACGGAGGGGAACGCGAATGAATAGGATTATCTTGCTGCTTATTCTCATTTTCAGTTTTGCGGAGATTATGTGTCTTTCCTATACCGATGCGGATTTTTGCGTGAAAAAAGAACTTTGGTCTATTTTAGATAAGCATGCGGATGCAGTCAGAGACAGTGCTTTGGCGGAAGCTTCATCTGCAAAATGGCTGAATCTCTATCTTTCTTATGCGGACTACAAAGCGGATACGCTGATGGTGCTGCAATGTCTGCAAAAACTTGCTCTGGAGCATAATGATTTGGAAAGTGCGGTCAATTGGGTTTCCATTGCTCCAGTGTATGCTGATGTGCACAAGGATTATACATTGGAACCCGTTTCAACACAGCTGCCGGCTCATTATTCCGATGAGGCAGATCAACTATTGCTTCAATCTTTACTCACCAATCCGTCAGAAGATTCTCTCTATGCAGCCATCGGCAAACTTACGCATTACAACTCTTACATAGAGGAATTGGCTAAAACTGTAGTAGACATGATCAGCGTGGAAAGTGACGATTCGCTGTCTTTTGCGCTCATTCAAAAATTTTCGCAAACCTTCCCATATTCTAAATGGAGCCAAGCGGTATATTATTTTGAATTGGCTCATTATATGAATAAAGGTGATTATGCGGCCGCTTTTGCCGTGATGGACGAAAAAGGAAAGTTATCACCTGCGCATCGTTATTTGACTACACTGTATTTGGTAAGTCCCACTTTACGGCGAGAATTGCAACATACCGATTTGCAACAAGATTGGTGGAGCAAGGCTCTGGATTTGATCGATTTTATTCCCGTGCAAACGGATACCGAACTTGTTTTATACGATTCTTATTCACCGGCACATTGGCAGGCGCGTTTGACTTTGCAGAAAGCCAAGATTATGTATTACAGACTGATTGCTCCCTACGGTTATTTCGGCGATGAAGACAGACTTATTGCCGTGCTGAAAATGCCCATTCCGGATTGGCAAAAAATCAATCTAATGCTCAGCGGAATTAATTTTGACACAAACGATGCCGGAGAACAGGCGGAACTTGCTTTTTGGAAAGGAAGGCTATACGCTTTATTATCCGACAAGAAAAGTCGGTTGCAAGCGCTGAATTATTTTACCGATTGCCTGATTTTGGGTGCTCCGCGTCAGAAATATGACAAAGATGCGATAAATTATTCCGAACATTTGCTCAGAACGCTGAAGATCAAAACCGACCTGATTACTTGGCAACGTAAACAGCGCAAATATCAAGGCATAATTTTTAACGAGATAACAACTTCCGCCGGTTTAATTGACAATCATGAAACGAGGGTCGCCATCGGTGATTACGACAATGATGGTTATCCGGATCTTCTTTTGAACGGATATAGACTGTATAAAAACAACCGCAATCTCACTTTTTCCGATGTTTCGGAAGCGGCGGGTTTAACAAAACTGAATGCCAACGGAGGTTTATTTGCCGATTTCAATTTGGACGGAAAATTGGACTTAATGACCACCTCCAATTCCGCTGAAGGCAATGGTGAAGCACTGATGAAAAATGACGGTAATCGTTTTATTAAAGTCAATGAGCGTGCGGGTGAGATTGACGACACTTTTCCCACGGAAGGGGCAGCATGGATAGATTGTTTTCAAGACAGGTATCCGGACCTCTATTGTGCCAATTATGAAATTTGGAATGAACGAAGTGGATTTGAAGATCGATTCTGGAACAACGCCGGAGGTTATTTTACCAATAAAACAAAAGATTACGGGTTTTTAAATCCTCCTTATACTCACGATCCGGGTCAAGCGGGAAGAGGTGTGGCTCCCGCAGATTTTGACAACGACGGTATTCAGGAAATTTATGTCACCAATTACCGTTTGGACAGAAACTTCCTTTGGGACAGGCAGGACACGATTTTTGTTGATACAGCCGCTTTGAATTCCGTGCAGGGCATTTTAAAAAAAGGGTATTACGGACATAGCATCGGCGCAGATTGGGGTGATTTCGACAATGACGGCGATCTTGATCTCTTTGTTGCCAATCTTGCCCACCCTCGTTATCTTGATATTTCGGACATCAGTATGCTGCTCAGGAATGACGGAAAGCGGGAAAGAATCGTTGAAGGAGACACGATCCGCTATTATCAATTTACCGATGTAACCAAACAAGCCGGTATAACATACGATGAATTGCATTCCGATCCCTTGTGGTTTGATGCTGATAATGACGGCTTCCTCGATCTTTTTATCACTTCCGTGTATGAGCATGACCGCAGTTACCTTTATCATAACAACGGCAACGGAACTTTTACGGACATCACCTGGCTGGCAGGAGCACGCATTTATAACGGATGGGGGAATGCCGCAGGCGATTTTGACCGCGATGGAAAACTTGATTTAGCAATCGGAAGCGGCAATCACACCAAAATTCTGCATAATGTTACGCCCTCTTCCCATAAGGCTTTATTCCTTAAACCGGTGCATTCGGATGGAAAAATCGTGCTTGAGGAAAATTGGCGTAAATATTCTGAATTGCCGAATTCTCCCGCCTACGGAACTCGTGTTCTCGTGACTTTGAAAGATAAAAACAATCGTGAATTTCAACTTATGCGGGAATTATCTTCCGCCAAAGGCACCACATCTCAAAACGATCAAGTTCTGCATTTCGGTTTAGGGGAGAATAAAGTGGTCAATTATAAAATTTTTGCGCCCGCAAAGGCTATGCAATAAGGAAAATACAAAATGGGGAATGTTATCCAAATTAGAACTAATCTGCTGAATCCTGTTTCACCTGAAGCGTTTGAACTTCAAACCGACAAATTGCTCACTATTTCGGAAGGGAAAATCACCGACATCAATTCCGCTTCCGATGCGGATACTTTAAGTCTGGATTTACGACACTGTCTTGCCGTTCCCGGGTTGATTGACCTGCATGTTCATCTATCGCAATACAGGATTAGAGGGCACTATAACGACTCCCTTTTACCGTGGTTGGAAGAAGTCGTTTTCCCTGAAGAAGAAAAATCCGCCTCTTATGATTTTGCATCCGAATTAGCAGACGAATTCATCTCCGCCATGCATAAAGCCGGTACGACAACGGCAGTAATTTATACTGCGCCCTATCGTTCCGCTTGCGAAACCGCTTTCGAAGCCGCAAAACATCATCATTTGCGCGCGTTTATCGGTCAGACGATTATGAATCAAAACTGTCCTGATGCCCTAATAGAAGATGATCCGCAAATCATGCAAGATTGTGAAACCCTGCTGAAAAATTATCATTCTCCGGAAAGCGGATTGCAATATATTCTCACTCCGCGTTTTGCGCCCGCTTGTTCATTCGGTTTAATGCAGAAGATCGGCACTTTTGCCCGGAAAAACGATTTGTGGATTCAGACGCATCTTTCTGAAAATAAGGATGAAATTGCATTAGTCCATAAACTTTTCGGAATGAATTCCTATGCAGAAGTCTACGCTCAAGCGGGATTGCTCACGCCCAAAACTCTTTTGGCACATTGCATTCACCTGACAGAACGCGACTATGAAATGATTGAGTTTTGCGGCAGCAAAATCGTTCACTGCCCGGATTCCAATTTTTATTTACGCAGCGGTCAATTTCCTCTGGCACAAATCAGAAAGCGTGAACTTCCTTTTGCCTTGGGTTCTGACGTCGGTGCAGGCACATCTCTGAATATGCTTTACCACGCCAAACTTTATAATTACCGTCAGGAAACGGAAGCTGTCAGCCCTGCAGACGCTTTTTACAGAATAACATTAGGTGCGGCAGAATTACTGGGTTTGGGACATCGCATCGGCTCCCTTGAAGTGGGAAAAGACGCCGACCTCGTTTTCTTGAAACTGCCTCATCCCCAAATTCCGCTTAAGGAAAACATCCTTTCCGAACTCATTTTCACCGGTCACGACTGGAAAATAGAGCAAGTTTATACGAAAGGCTTGCGTAAAGTTTAATTTTGCATGACCGAAGCTCTGCTGCAAATTTATCGGATACTGTCATCCGAATTTGGCCAACAGCACTGGTGGCCCGGGGATACGCAAGATGAAATTATTATCGGTGCCGTCCTCACCCAAAATACAAATTGGGCTAATGCGGAAAAAGCGATTGCCAATCTGAAAAAGCATAACTTGCTATCATTGCACGCTCTTGCCGCATCAGTTCCAGAAAACATTGCGCCTTTAATCAAATCAACCGGCTATTACAATCAGAAAGCACAAAGATTAATCAACCTCAGTCAAGTGCTGACTATATCTTCACTTCCTTATGAGTTGGCGGAATTTCGTTCTTTCCTGCTTAAAATAAACGGTATCGGACCGGAAACTGCCGATTCTATCTTACTTTATGCTTACGGTTATCCGATTTTTGTCGTGGACGCATATACCAAAAGAATATTTCAAAGATTGGGTCTGATTCCGGAGAATAGCTACTATGACTTCATTCAGCAAATGTTTCATAAAAATTTACCGCAAGACACCGAACTTTTTAATGAATACCATGCCCTCATCGTCCGTCAGGGAAAAACCTTTTGCCATAAAACTCCACTTTGCACTTCCTGTCCTTTAAGAAAATTATGCAAATTCTGCCTTGAAGAGGAAAATAAATAAGCCTCTCCTTCCTTTAAGTCTGCTTTCTTAACTTCTTCTATATCAGTATATTGTAATTCGGCTCTTGAATGATGCAGGGGGTTAACGGAGGGAAAGCCCACGTTAACCCCCCGTTAATCAAGAGAAAGATATATCTGCCGACAGCCTTTTTTCCGATAGAAAACGGCAGCCGATTAGTCCTTAACATATTTTCGCTATGTCGAATAAATGTCGACATAGAAGCAATGAATTTGAAAGTAATTCTCTCTGTTGACAACCCTATAGAACTTGATGTTTGATCGGAGGAGTTCTTTAAGTTCTGCTTCCGGGAAATCAAATGGATCTGAATAATTCCGCAAGAGTTTTATTTTCATGCGTAAAGAGTGATTTTTCCTAAATAAAAAAGCCTCCGTTGATTTAGCGGAGGCTTGGCAAGAAAAAGTTAATAAATTAAGAAAATTGTTTTTCGGATAGAAATTACACAGGGAAATCAAAAGTTTAGATTTTCAGGCAGTGTTCTGCTGCTTAAGATTGATTTTCTTATGCTTTTAAGATTTCTTATCCTTAAATTAACACACATTAAATCAGGTTCCTTATTTCCGCGAAGTTTTGAGTGCGGGAACATTGTTCCGTGCATCTTTTTGTGCTTGAACAGTGAAAAATCCTTTTTGACCGGCGGGCAGTGAAATTGTCTCGTCAGTTACCGTGTAGAAATTACCTCCGCTTTGAGCGGGATCAGTTTTTTCTGTAACCAGATAGCGATCTGCTCCGATAATTCCGTCCCAATTTAAGGTGACTGTGCTGCCGTCTATCGTAAGAACAACATTATTGGGACTGAAATCTGCGGTAAATGTTTTGCCTTCAAACATGCTGCTTTGCCCGCGTGCATTTACGCAATACATATGGAGTTCATATTCCCCATCCTGATGCAAATGAACGATACTCGCTTCCATAGCCAAGGTTATATCCTCCGCCGGATTAGTGAGTTCGTAAGTGAAAACTTCATCTGGATCGGCATCTGAGCCGGTAAAATACCATTGCACCCGGCAAATTTCAGATTGTGCATTGGAATTAAGATAGATAAATTTAATTGCATTCAAACTCCAAAAACCGGCGCTGTCTTTCACGCGAACACCCAGCAAATGCATTCCAGGAGTAATATTTTCATCGTTAAGCTCAAAATTAAACAGGTAGGAATTTTCTTCCTCCATACGGGAAGAAATAGGAATTCCATAACCCTGCCCTGGATCATTATCCAAAAACATTTCTGCATAAGTAATGGGACTAATGCCGGCTGCACCTTTAAAAACTACTTTAGGAGAGTTGGAACTCCAAAAGCCCTCGGCATCTTGACAGCGCACATACAAAAAATGCAAGCCGTTGGAAAGACCGTTAGTAGAAATTGACTCCGTGCAAAGGATATCCGTAGTTCCGGTAAAAGCCAATGCGGTGCCCAAATGATAACCAGGATCAGTATCAAAAAAATATTCCAGATAAGTAATATGAGAATTGTAAGATGATTGTTTCAAGATAAATTTACTGTTCAATAAACTCCATTTTCCGTTTTCATCTTTGGCGCGGAGAAATAATAAATGCAAGCCGTCTGATAAATTTTGCAGGTTAACATCAAAACTGGTATTGATATCTTCCGCCGGAGTTACGGGTACTTGAGTTGCTAATCCCAATCCCGGATCCGTGTCAAGATAATATTCAACCTGATTGATGTTTATACTCCATAAAAATAAAAAGCCCGTAAAACAGATGCAGAAACACAAGAGAATGCGTTTCATGATCCACCTCAATTGTTGGAACGCGCTTTTATCTGAACAGGTATTACAAATCCGGTTGCAGGTGCAGTAAATTCATATATAGTAGGAATGGCAGGAATTCCCGATAAATGATAGGGCGTTAAACCGCCAAAAATTCCGCAATCCTGGCCACTTATACCTACTCCAATAGCTGGAGAACCAGGACAAAGTTGATAATAACCATCCTGAGAACCAGTTGCTACATACAATTCACCTGGGACATCATATAAATTACCTTCCCCCGTGATAGTTGTATTGGTTTGCCAATTCCAGTTATTCATAGCTCGGAAGACATTATGGTGAAAAGAAGTGTTGGCATCAAAATTAAAATTCCTTCCCCAGTAGTCATCAAATATACTGAATATACAGTTATAAACCTCTGCATTGTAAAATTCGCAGCTTCCCTCCACGATATTATTGGCAAAAACACCACTGGAATTGCTAGTAGCTTGAAAACTCCAACCATTTCCTCCCATCGGAATATAGTTATTAGAAATCAGATAATTAGCCCCGTTAACATATATCTCTGTTTGCCACACCTGAGGATTAGATATATAGTTTTGGAGAACAATACAATTAGAACCATATATCCATAATTCATATATACAATTGCGTTGCACTACTACATTAGAGGCATAGACAGTTAAATTAGTTATTGTCATTCCGCTGATTAATGAACCACTGGAACCGACATCAAAAGTAATGTAGTCTACTCTAGCAGGGGTAAGATTATTTTGCAGACCGGGATTTTGACCCAGAAAATAGCCCGGACCAATAATCGTTAATGGACGAGCTAAATTAGCATTTGCGTATTGAGTGGGTGAACCATATACATAAAGAGTATCATAATCGGCTACTTGAGACGATGAACACGCAACATCTAAATTGTTAAAGTCTGCAGTGATGCCGGGGATGTTGTTCACATGCCACACGGCGGAAAAGATTGCACTTACAATAAGTGCTAAAGCAAGAGTGAATAAGGTTTTTTTCATAATGATAACCTCCCTTCTAATATTCAACTTAATTGTAATTAAGCAATTAAAATGTCAAGAACTTTTTTTATTATTATCATATTTATATAGATTGCCCCTGTTTTGGAAAATGAAATATAATGAAGTGCATAATAAATATTCTTTTGCGCTAAAATTTTAATCTTTCCCGAAAGGTGAGATTTATATTTGTTTTGATGTAATTTAATCCGGTCTTTTCAGATAAGACAGGAAGCTATAGCATTTATAAATTTAAAACAAAAAGTAAAGTTCGTTGAATAATCGGGATAACAGTTATGGACAGTAGGGACAGACCTGTATGTCTGACCAAAAAATGGGGGGCGAATACATAGTTTCACCCCAACTTTATTTTCCCTTTTCCTATGAGCCAAGTTATTAGTATTATATTAACAGAGAAAGGCTAAACAGATATTGACAAAGTTAAAGTATAATACATTCATATACAATGAAATGGACAGTTGTATAATGATTTTATTCTTGACAGATTTCTACGTCGGAGAAATAAGAATTAAATCCTAAATGGGGGAAATCAGAAAGAAAATATGAAAAGAAGAAATATCATCTTAATAATTACCGCTCTCAGCCTTCAGATTTATTGTGTTCCTTTAATCCAGGCTGAACCTGTGGTAGGTTTAGCGGGTGATTCTGACGGTAGGGGTCTTGAAGCCGTGCTGTTGGATTCACTGCAAACGCATGAACCGCCCGGGATTACGCCCGTTGTCGATACCGTGTTTGCAACCTATTACTCTCATCGCTTTCACGGGCGTCGCACTGCCAGCGGAGTAAAATTTGATCGAAATGCTTTTACTTGCGCCCACAAAACCCTCCCTTTTAACACTTTAATCAAAGTTACAAATCCTCAAAACAACAAATCAGTAATAGTTCGCGTCACCGATCGCGGTCCCTTCAAGAAAAACAGGAAATTGGATTTATCCTATTCTGCCGCCAAAGAAATCGGTATGCTAAAAAAAGGTGTAATGCAAGTAATTATGGAGGTTCTGCCTCCTGATACTTTGGGTCTTAATCTGGCTAAACAAAGCTGATATTTCAATTCTTCGACATAGGGGATATTTTATTTTAACCAATAAAATTCTTCCTTCGTATAATACATAAATTCACAGTATTTTATTCTTCAAGTTTGTGTTTCTTTCCTGCGCATAATTTCTTAAACCTGTTCTTATCGTCTATCCTATCCATTTTTCTTTTTTCCTGTTAATTTCGGATTGACAAACCTACCATCGTAAATAAAAACTTGCCTGATGGAGAATTTAAAAGATACACAAATAGTTAAATTTGCACCTGAAGTGCGGCAGGCTTTGGAAAAATCAGAACCTGTTCTGGCTCTGGAATCCACTGTTATTACTCACGGTTTGCCCTTTCAGCAAAATTTGGAAATTGCGCATGAACTGGAAAGATTGGCATCGGCAGAAGCAGTCGTTCCCGCTACGATTGTTATTCTGGACGGCATTGTTCATATCGGTGTAGGCAAAGCTGAATGGGAATATTTGGCATCACTTTCGCAGCAGGCGCAAACAGATAGTTCTGTTCTGAAAAAATTAGCCCGTCGTGATTTGGCGCTTGCTGTAGCTAAAAAATGGAACGGAGGCACAACTGTTTCCGCTACAATTCATTTGGCAAATTTTGCCGGAATTAAAGTTTTCGCGACAGGTGGAATTGGTGGTGTGCATCGTAAGTGGCAGGAAAGTTTTGATATTTCTGCAGACCTTACAGCTATGTCTATGTGTCCCGTTATAATCGTAACTGCCGGTTGCAAAGCAATTTTGGATATTCCCGCAACTTTGGAACAATTGGAAACTTTGTCCGTTCCCGTGTTAGGTTGGCAGACCGATTACTGTCCCGTATTTTACTCTAAAGATACGCCTTATCCTGTTGAGCGTGCGGATGATATAGACGAAATTGTACAAGTTTGGCAAAATAATCTGGAACTTTATCAAAATGGTATAAGCAAAAACGCCTCTCCCGCGGTTGTGGTTATGAATCCCGTTTCCGATGAATATTCCATACCTTCAAAACAGATTGAACCTTTTATTCATCAAGCTTTGGAAGAAGCTGAGCGGTTGGGAATAAAAGGTAAAGCAACAACTCCTTTTTTGCTTGCGAAGTTAGCAGAAATTACGCATGGTAAATCCGTACAAGTTAATTTGGAATTGCTCAAAAATAATGTGCGCTTGGGCAGTAGGATTGCTAAAGCCGTGGCTGAAACAAGAAAGTAATTGACATAAATCATGCTTTGTCTGAATAAAATTTCATTGCAAAAATTACAAAATTGAGAGGCAGAATATGAAAATATATATTTCTCTTGATATGGAAGGCATTCCTGGCACTTTTAATTGGGCTCAGGAAAGAGAAAATCGGGCTGAAGTCAAAGCTCTGATGACCGAACATCTGAAAACTGTAATAGAATCAATCAAAGAAAGCCGGCAAAGTCATTTTATTGAGGAAATTTGCATAGCGGATTCTCATGCCAACGGCGACAACATTGATTATAACATCACGAAACTGGATGAACGCATAAACCTGATTTCAGGCAATCCCAGACCGCAATATATGATGCCTGCTTTCTCCTCTGAATTTGACAGGGTCTTCTTAATAGGTTATCATGCAGGTACGGGTGCATTTCAAGGCAATATGGATCACACTTATTCAAACAGGCGTATCCATAAAATTTGGCTGAATGATAAACCGATGAACGAAGCCTTAATCAATGCTGCTTATGCCGGATTTTACGGTGTTCCGGTTACTTTGATTACGGGAGATAAGACGCTTGCGGAAGAAATCTTAACCGAAGGTGCCATGCCTTGGGTAAATTTTGTCGTAACTAAAGAAGCGATAGCTAAATTTGCGGCTAAAAATTATTCTGCCTTTCAAGTGACGAATAAGACAATAGAAGCGGTTCAAAAAGCTCTCGCAAAAGAAAAATCCGAATATCCGTTATATAAATTTGAACCGCCGATTATGCTAAAAATTGAGTTCGCATCCACTTCCATGGCAGATGTAGCTTGCCTGATGCCTTATGTTAAAAGAATTGACGGCAGGGCAATCGAATTTGAAGAAGACAACTATGCAGTGATGTTTGAAGCGATCATGGCTTTGGTCACTTTGGCTTCCACGGCTGAGATAGCATAAAAAAGGAGAAAATAAATGAGCAAAATTACTGTTTTATCGGTGTGTTTTGTATGTTTGATGTTGCCGCTGATTGCAGTCGAGCGTGATATGGTGATTGTGGAGATAGGGACGGGAACTTGGTGTCAATATTGCCCCGGAGCCGCTATGGGTGCTGATGATTTAGTGGAAAATCATCACCGAGCAGCCATTGTGGAAAATCATAACGGTGACAACTATGCCAATACCTTTAGCAATGCCAGAAATACTTATTACAATGTCAGCGGTTTTCCAACTGCTTTTTTTGACGGTTTAAATCCGACTGTCGGCGGAAGCCATACGGAAAGTATGTATTCCGGTTACAGGAATAAAGTCAATGCCAGATTGAATGTTCCTTCCAATTATACGATAACTGCAACAGGCAGTCATAGCGGTTTGGTTTATGATATAGCGGTTACAGTTTCCAAAGTTTCTGCTGACCCTAATACAAACATCAGACTGCATGGAGTTTTAACTGAATCCGGTATTCAATGCATTTGGCAGGGTCAAACGCATCTTGAGTTTGTCAATCGGTTGATGGCTCCAGACGCTTCAGGAACACCTGTTGATTTTTCCGCCCATTCTACTCAAACTTTTAACCTTACTTTCACGGCAAATTCCGACTGGAATCCGGATAATTTTGAATTTATCTTCTTCCTGCAAAATAACACTACCAAAGAGATTCTGCAGGGTTGCAAGTATAAAGTGGAAGCGCTGGAAAATGTCAATCCGGTTAGCGTAACTGCCATAGATTTCGGTAATGTAACCGTTGATGAAGTCTCCTCGCACACTTTTACTCTCCACAATTGGTGGACGCAGGATATGAATATCAGCATCAGTTCGGATAATTTTGACTATTTTATAACACCCCATACCAGAGATGACTACACCATACCTTTTTTGGAAGATATGTCTTTTGATGTTATGCTGCTGCCCAGTCACGGAGGTGCCGATAACGGGACTTTGACAATTACTACCGATAATCCATTTTATCCTGTTTTAACTGTTGCTCTTACTGCTAATGTCACTACAGCAAATGACGAGGCGCAACTTGTTCCCCTTCCGAACGGACTGAAAAATATCTATCCCAATCCTTTCAGAACTGCTACAGCAATCAAATATAATCTCAAACCTGCGGATTTAGGTTATCTGCAAATCTTTAATGTCAAAGGCGAAAAAGTTTATGAACAAAGGCTTTCGGGTTCAAGTGTGCAGGAGCATACAGTTTTTTGGAACGGGCAAAATATGAGCGGAGAAAATTGTTCTGCAGGCATTTATTTTTGCCGTATAACCGTTAACGGCAAAACTGAAGGAACGGGGAAATTGCTCAAGCTTCAATAAATAATAAATGATGAAGGCTGCTTTCGGGCAGCCTTTTTTGTCGGATGTTTTAATTAGAGATAAACAGAGCGGCAAATGTTTCTTTTAAGTCTGCAACCGGCAGCTTGAAAGAGAAGAAATAAGACTGTCTTTTTTCCTTGACGATAAAGCCAAAATCCAAAGTTGTGATTAAAAAATAATATTTTAGCGAGATAATATGACGTTAAGAGAAATTCAGACCTTATTGGAAGCGGAAGTGCTGACCACTAAGTGTGATTTGGATAGGGAAATTCCTTGTGCGTTTGCTTCCGATCTGATAAGTGACATGTTGATGTGTACAAAAGAGCCGACTCTGCTGCTGACCGGTCTGACTAATCCTCAGATTATTCGAGTTGCAGATATGATTGACCTTTTGGGAATTATTTTTGTCCGGGGTAAAATTCCACCTAAAGAATTGGTTGAAATGGCGGAAGAACGCAATCTTCCTTTTCTAACTACAAAACTCTCTATGTATCGCACTAGCGGTATTTTATACACTAACGGATTGCGCAGTTGTAAAATTTAAAATGGCGGACTATTGGAACATTGTGCCCGCTTTTGAGGAGCGCGCTAAAAAATTCCTTGCTAACAAACCAGAAGCGGAAGTTACTCTCCAATTTGAAATAGAATGCAAGGACTTTGTCAATGCAGGAAAAGGCAGTGCGGAATTAAAAAATGTGCTAAAACGCCTCGGAATTGATTCCGCAGTCATCAGAAGAGTCGCTGTCGCTTCCTATGAGGCTGAAATCAATGTTGCAGCTCATTCTGTCGGCGGAACAATGTTCAGTTATGTATATGACGATTTAGTATATATAAAATTCGTGGATAAGGGACCGGGAATTTCCAATATCGAACAAGCTATGCTGCCGGGTTGGTCAACTGCGGATGAATTGGTAAGAGAAATGGGTTTTGGAGCAGGCCTCGGTCTGCCCAACATTCAAAAAAATTCGGATTTGCTCCATATAATCAGTGATGCGGGCAAAAACACAATGGTGGAAATAATTATCTTTTACGCGTAAAAATATGACTGCTCAGGAAAAAAAATATTACCATGCTCTGCAAATTATTCCAGATAATTGCACCGGTTGCACTGCTTGTGTAAGAGTGTGTCCGACTGAAGCGATCCGTGTTCGAAACGGTAAGGTTAAAATTGATCCGAATCGGTGTGTGGATTGCGGTAATTGTATAACTACATGTAGATTTCACGCTATTCTGCCGAAGAGTGACGGCTTGGAAATGATCAAGAATTACAAATATACAGTGGCAATTCTTTCTTCCTCTTATGCGGGTCAGTTTACGGAAGACATTGCCTATTCAACCGCAAAAAGCGCATTATTGGAACTTGGTTTTGACGAAGTGGCGGAAGAAGCTTTCGTGACCGATTTTATGCTCAGCCTCATTCGCGATTACATTCGCAATCACAAAGAAATTCGACCTATTCTTTCCAGTAACTGTCCTGCCGTCGTACGCCTTATCCAAGTTAAATATCCTTCTCTGCTGCCTAACATTTTACATCAAGAAGCGCCAATGAGTGTTCTCACTCGTTATATTCGGGAAAAAATTCAGAGAGAAAAGGGTTTGGGAGAAAAAGAAATCGGTATTTTTCTGATTGTTCCGTGCGTTGCACATGTCACGGCAGTTCACCAACCCGAGGGTGCTTATAAACATCTGCAAGACGGAGCTTTTTCAATCGGCATGATTTACGGTATGATCAGAGACCGACTCAGAAAAATGCAGCCTGATTTAAATCCGATTGAAACTTACGAGCACGGCTTAATATGGGCTCTGTCAGGAATTGAAGGTGACATGATAGACAGTGATGAAATTAGGGCTTTGTCTGTTAGCGGAATGGATAATGTCATGGAAATCCTTTCCAAAATTGAAGACCATTACCTTGATCAATATGATTATATCGTTCTTCGCAGTTGCATTAACGGTTGCGTGGGCGGCTGTCTGAATGTGGAGAATCCATTTGTAGCGATGTCCCGCATTAAGAAATTGATTAAAAATGCAGAACAGCACAAGATTGATACTTCCGAACTGCGCGAACTTTATGCGGATGGAGAATTTGCCGTTGCTCAGTTAGAACCGCGGTCCATTCTTCAACTGGACGGTGACATTAAACAAGCTATTCAGAAGATGAAACAATTGAACGAAATCCTTGTCTTACTTCCGGGATTGAATTGCAGCGCTTGCGGTTCACCTTCCTGTTATGCTTTGGCGGAAGATATCGTAAATGAGCAAGCGTCCATTGATGATTGCATGGTCCTGTTGAAGCGCCATCAAAAAGAGGAGGAGCGTTAAATGCCAATAATTTTAAAGAACTATCTGCAAGAGGTGCAAGCCGAAATACTTACTCCCGAGATTGACACTGCTTCCATAGAAATTATTGGGGGCTATGTTTCAGATATGCTTAGCGATGTAATGGGAAGCGCTAAAGAAGGGCAAGTCTGGATTACCATTATGCGCCACATGAATGCTATAGCAGTTGCTTCCATGACTAATATTCCCTGCATTATTTTTGCGAAGGGTTTAAAGCCTGAAGAAGCGATAATTCAACGTGCCCGGCAGGAAGAAATCTGTTTGGCTGTCAGCAGTTATCAGGCTTTTGATTTGGTGGGCATTCTTTATACAATGCTTAAAAAGTAACATCTTATAGAGTGTTTTGATTATAGAAGTCCGGCAGAGAGAGGATGAGAAGCTTCAAGGCTGATTTACACATTCATTCCGTTTTATCGCCTTGCGGTGGTTTGGAAATGTCTCCGCATGCCGTAGTTGCCAAAGCTAAAGAGCTAAAAATTGAATGGCTTGCTTTAACCGATCATAATACTTTGGCAAACTGTCCGGCTTATGCTGAAGTTGCGGAAGCTGCAGGTTTGGCATTTACTTATGGAACGGAGATTCAGACGGCGGAAGAAATTCATCTGCTTGCCTATTTCGACGACAGGGAAAAGGCAATGGAATTTGACCGCGAACTGTATAACGCTTTGCCTGAAATCAAAAATGATGCTGACTTCTTTGGCGACCAAGTGGTAATTGATGCGGAAGAAAATATCATTCGCATGGAAGAGAAAGCCCTCAGTAATTCGGTCGTTTGGGATTTGGACGAAACTGTGAACAGGATTTTATATTTTCACGGATTTGCCGTGCCTGCTCATATAGATGCTGAAGCAAACAGCATTCTAAGCCAACTGGGTTTTCTTCCTCAGGAACCTGATTTTCCCCTTTTGGGAATAACTGCTAAATTGAATTTAACGGATTTTTTACTTCAGCATCCGGAACTTACGGATAAGTCTTTTTTACGCTCATCCGATGCACATTACTTGTCTGATCTTGGAAGCGGGACTTCTGAAATAATAGTGGAAAAGCCTATAGTTAAAGAATTGATGATAGCTGCAAAGCAGCTGTATGAAAGAAAAATAAGATTATAATATATATAATTAAAGGGAGGAACAATGGCACAGGATAGTGGTTCAGAGACTGCTCTCTACGAGCGCCTGCGTGCCGTTATCGAAGAAAAGAAAAGTCTGCGCAATCCGCTGATTGAGGTTTTACGCGCAGCTCAAGAAATTTTCGGCTATTTGCCGATGGAAGTGCAAGAGTTTATTGCTGCTGAAATGAATATTCCAGTGAACACGATTTACGGTGTTGTTACTTTTTACAATTTCTTCACCATGAAACCGCACGGCAAATACACCATTAATGTCTGTTTGGGAACGGCTTGTTATGTAAAAGGAGCTTCACGCGTGGTCTCAGATTTGGAGGAAGCTTTGGGTATCAAAATGGGTGAGACCACTCCCGATCGTCTCTTTACGCTTAGTGCAGTTCGCTGTGTGGGAGCGTGTTCTTTAGCGCCTGTTTGCGTGATTGGAGAAGATACTTACGGACGCTTGGAATCCAAGAAGCAAATCCAAGAAATTCTCAAAAGATATAATTAGCGGACTTTCGGTTTAATTATGCAAGATATTTCTTTGCATTTGCTGGACATCATTGAAAATTCTGTCAGAGCCGGAGCAAAACATATTCGGATCAGAATCATTAATGACGCGCAGGAGAATGTCTTGCGTTTTATTATAGAGGATGACGGTTGCGGGATGGATGCGGAGACCTTGGCTTTGGCACAAGATCCGTTTTATAGTTCCAAAGAGGAAAGAGTAAAGAAAGTGGGACTTGGCATACCTCTGTTCAAGCAAAATGCGGAACTAAGCAACGGCTCTTTTACGATAACGAGTGAACCCGGATTGGGAACAGTCCTCACTGCCGAATTTGAACGCGATAATATTGACCGTCTTCCCATGGGTAATTTGAAAGATACGCTTCTGGGAGCAATTCTCGGTCATCAAGATGTGGATTTTCATTTGAGTTTGATTTATCGGGATCAGGATAAAGAGCAATCTTTTCACTTTAATACCGAATTTATAAAAGAAGAATTGGGAGGCATTCCCTTAACTTATCCCGATGTCATAGAATACATTGAACAAAGTTTAAATGAAGGAATACAAAATACAAATATGGAGGATGTCTGATGAAAACACTGGCAGACCTGAAGAAAATTCGCGAGAAAGCGCAAGAGGAAATGAAATTGCGCAACAGTCAGGTTAGGATTAAGATTGTTGTCGGTATGGGCACATCGGGAATTGCGATGGGAGCAAGAGAAGTGATGAAGACTTTCTTGGAAGAAATCTCTCAACGGAATTTGACTGATGTCTTAGTTACCCAAACGGGTGAAAAGGGCCTTTCTTCAATGGAACCCGTAGTGGATGTTATTGAAGAAGGTAAGCCGACCGTTACTTACGGGAATATGACTCCAGAAAAAGTCAGGAAAGTAGTGGTTGAACACATTGTGAACGGAAGGATTGTCTCCGATTATGTAGTTGCTACCGGTAAATGAGGAGGGAGGTCATCCGATGTCACTCAAACGAATTGACCTGCTGATCTGTTGCGGGTCAGGATGTGTATCAGCCGGTGCTTTGAAGATAAAGGAGAAGATTAGTCAAACCTTGGAAGAGAAAGGTCTGGCTAATGAAATTAACATCATAGAAACAGGCTGTATGGGACCTTGTGATTTGGGTCCCGTGATGATTGTTTATCCGGAAGGCGTTTTTTACCAAAAGGTAACAGTGAATGATGTTCCCGAACTGGTGGAAGAACACTTTATCAAAGGCCGTCCCGTTAAGCGCTTGATGCTGAAAGATGAAGATAAGCGTGTCTATACTACGAAAAAGGAGATTCCTTTTTACCAAAAGCAGGTCAAAGTCGCTTTAACCAATTGCGGTTATATTGATCCTGATAGTTTGGATGAGTATATTGCTTTGGGCGGTTATGAAGCTTTGGGCAATATTCTTACATCAATGTCTCCTTCTGAAGTGATAGACATAGTGCAGAAATCCGGTTTACGCGGAAGAGGCGGTGGCGGTTTTCCCACGGGAATGAAATGGAAACTTGCGGCAGCAAGCAAATCTGATCAAAAATATATAATTTGTAACGGTGACGAAGGTGACCCGGGTGCGTTTATGGACAGGTCTTTACTGGAAGGCGATCCCCATCGCGTGCTCGAAGGAATGATGATTGCCGCTTACGCCATCGGTGCAAGTAACGGCTTTTTCTACATCAGAGCGGAATATCCTTTGGCCATCAAACGCATCAGACATGCAATTGAACAAGCCAAAGAAGCCGGATTACTCGGCAAAAACATCTTCGGCAGCAACTTTGATTTTGAAACGGAAGTCCGAACCGGTGCGGGAGCATTCGTTTGCGGTGAAGAAACAGCTTTAATACATTCCATTGAAGGCTTGCGCGGTCATCCTTCTCCTAAACCACCTTACCCTTCCGATCAAGGTTTATGGGGGAAACCGACTGTCGTCAATAATGTGGAAACTTTAGCCAATCTACCGTCCATTTTCACAAAGGGAGCGGATTGGTTTGCTTCCATGGGAACTGAGGCCAGTAAAGGAACAAAAGTTTTTGCTCTAACCGGCGATGTGAAGAACACAGGCTTGGTGGAAGTGCCGATGGGTATTACTTTAAGGGAAATGATCTATGAAGTTGGCGGAGGCATAGTCGGTGATAGAGATTTCAAGGCCGTCCAATTGGGAGGTCCTTCCGGAGGTTGCTTAACGAAGGAGCATCTTGATGTCCCGATAGATTACGAATCCCTGAAAGCCAAAGGTGCAATGATGGGTTCGGGCGGCGTCATTATTATGAATGACTCCAAATGCATGGTCAATGTTGCCAAGTTTTTTTTGGAATTTACAGTGGAAGAATCCTGCGGCAAATGTCCGCCTTGCAGAATAGGGTTGAAGCAGATGCTGACAATTATGGAACGCATCACTTCCGGAAACGGAGTGGAAGGTGACATTGAAGAACTTATCCGTTTGGGCGAAACAATCAAGCAGCTTTCTCTTTGCGGGCTGGGTCAAACTGCACCAAATCCAGTGCTGAGCACAATTCGCTATTTCAGAGAAGAATATGAGGCACACATTAAAAATAAAAGCTGCGCAACATGTGTTTGTCCGGACTTGATGCACTTTTTGATTGACCGCGACAAATGCACCGGCTGTTCACTTTGCGCACGTAAATGTCCCGTGCAATGCATTTCTGGCAGCAGGGAAGAAAAATATACAATCAATCAATTGAAATGCACAAAATGCGGCAACTGCAAAGAAGTATGCGCCTTTAAAGCAGTAAAAAGCATACCCGGTATGCATCCCGAACTGAGACAAGCTCGGGAACAAGAAAAATTGCAATTAAATCAAGAATAAAAAGGAGTTGATATGTATCAGGAAATTTTTTCCAAATACGCTCCCACCAAGGACAACCTGATCTATATCCTACATGAGATACAGGATAGCGAGCCTCGGCATTATTTATCCGAAGAGGCAGTTCAGGCAGTGTCCGAATACTTAAACATTCCCGCCAATCACATTTACGGAGTAATCACTTTTTACTCTATGTATAGCACAAAACCGCGCGGGAAATACATTATTCGGTTGTGTGAATCTCCGCATTGTTACATTCGCGGTTCCGAGAACATTCTGCGTAAAATGAAAAACATGCTCGGTGTCGGAATTGGTGAAACTACAAAAGATGGACTGTTCACACTTGAGCTTTGTGCTTGTTTAGGCGTTTGCGGAAACGCTCCCGTAGTCATGATCAATGATGATATCTACGGTGACCTGACGGAAGATAAAGTCGAAGAGATTTTGACGCACTTGAGAGAGGTGAAGCAATGAAGTATTACAGGATGCATGTTCTCATCGGGATTAATGAAACTTCCAAGCAAGCGGGAGTAGAAGCTTTTATAGAAGCTTTGAAAAAGGAATTGGAAGCGAACGGTCTGCAGGATGAAATTAACATTTTGGAAACAGGACCTCTCGGTTTCTTCGGTAAAGGCATTTGTCTGACAGTGTATCCGGACAATGTGAATTATGAAGATGTTAAGCTCGAAGATATCGGTGAATTGGTTCAGGAGCATTTTCTGAAGGGTCGTCCCGTGCGTCGGTTACTGTTTAGTGCAGGCGGAAAATTCACTCCCAAATTCAATTACGAAAGCAGAATTGTCCTGCGCAATTCAGGAATTATCGATCCCGAAAACATTGACGAGTATTTGGGCACCGGCGGTTACGAAGCTTGGGAACAGGCTCTGCTTAATAAAAAACCAGCCGAACTTGTTGATGAAGTGAAAAAATCGGGATTACGCGGACGAGGAGGAGCAGGTTTTCCGACTGGTTTGAAATGGAGTTTTACCGCTCCGATTGAATGTGAGCAGAAATATGTAGTCGTCAATGCCGATGAAGGCGAACCCGGCACCTTTAAAGATAGGCTGATTATGGAAGGCGACCCGCATCAACTTTTGGAAGGCATAATGATTTGTGCGCGTGCAGTCGGTGCCACCAAAGCGTATATTTATATTCGCGGTGAGTATAAACTAAGCATTCAACGCTTGCGTAAAGCCATTCAGCAGTGCTATGAATACGGTCTCTTGGGCAAGAACATCTTTGGCAGCGGATTTGATTTGGATATTGAAATCAAGATTGGTGCCGGAGCTTATGTTTGCGGAGAGGAAACAGCTTTGATAGAATCCCTTGAAGGCAATAGAGGAATTCCGCGTTGGAAACCTCCTTTTCCCGGTGTGGAAGGCCTCTGGAAATGTCCTACAGTCGTGAATAATGTAGAGACCCTCGCCAATGTTCCTTTCATTATAAAAAACGGAGCGGACGCTTTCAGAAAATACGGAACTCCCGAATGCAGTGGAACGAAGGTCTACACCATTTTAGGCGATGTTGCTTATCCGGGTCTTTGCGAAGCTGATATGGGAACGACTTTGCGCACTATTATCAATGATTATGCCGGCGGAATGAAAAAAGGCTTTCGTTTCAAAGCTGCTTTAATCGGCGGAGCCGCAGGTGTTATTCTCAATGACAGCCTGCTTGATGTGAAGATGGATTTGAACAGCTTAAATCAATATGCGGCAGTCCTCGGTTCCGGTGCAATTTTGGTGATGAATGAAAACACGAGCATGGTAGATATGCTGTGGTCAATTCTTCGCTTTTTCAGGCATGAATCCTGCGGGAAATGTTCCCCTTGTCACAATGGCACGCAGATGCTGTATGACTTGATTAGCAAGATCAGGAACGGACAAGGCACCGAAGATGACTTGGATTTACTTCTGCTCATTGCCGAAAATATGCAGCAGACATCATTTTGCGCCTTAGGGCAATCGCCTGTTATGCCCGTTCGCAGTGCTCTGGAAAACTTCAGAGACGAATTTTTGGCGTTAGTAAAAAAATAAGATAGAGATCTGGAGGAAAACCTCATGGCTAATACTAATTCGAAAACAGTCAATATCTGGATAGACGGACACCAACTTGAAGTGCCGGACACAATGACCATCATTGAAGCGGCAGACAAGTTCGGTATCTATATTCCTCGCTTATGTTATCATCCTGATCTTCCCCCAACTGCCAATTGCGGTGTTTGCGTGGTGGAAGTTTCAGGCAATCCTTTGCCCAAAAGAGCTTGCTGCACACCCGTGGCAGAAGGAATGAAGATAACTACGAACAGCACGAAACTTCGTTCCTACCGCAAAACTTTGGTAGAAATGATCCTTAGCAATCATGATGTTACTTGTCCGACTTGTGCAGCCAACAATAAATGTGATTTGCAGACTTTGGCAAATAACTTGGGTGTCGAGCCGGATCATTTACCGACAATTCTGCACAAGCAACCGAAAGATGACTCCAGCCTTTCCATCATTCGCGATGTCAATAAATGTATTGCTTGCGGACGCTGCGTAACTGTTTGCAACGATATTCAGACCGTGTATGCGCTCACTTTCGCCGAGCGCGGTTTTGACAGTCATATTGATACTGCATTTTCACAAGGAATGGCAAACAGTCCGTGCGTGAATTGCGGTCAGTGCACAGTGTATTGTCCGACGGGTGCTTTAACCGAACGCAGTGAAATTGATGCCGTATGGGAAGCGATAATGGATCCTGACAAGCATGTAATCGTTCAGGAGGCGCCTGCCATCCGTGTTTCCTTAGCTGAGGAATTCGGCATGGAATTGGGTAAGGTAACTGTCAAAAAGATGTATGCAGCTTTGCGTAAATTGGGCTTTGATGCCGTTATGGATACGAACTTTACCGCTGACCTTACCATTATGGAAGAAGGCACGGAATGCGTAAAGAAGTTAAAAGCCGGTGATCCGCGTCCGTTGATCACTTCTTGTTCACCGGGATGGATTAAGTTCATGGAAACTTATTATCCCGATTTAGCTGATTGTGTCAGCACGGCAAAATCGCCTATGTCCATGTTTGGCGTTTTGGCAAAAACTTATTACGCTCACGAACGCAACCTTGATCCGGCTAAGATTGTAACAGTTGCCGTAATGCCTTGCACTGCTAAAAAATTCGAAGCGCGTCGTCCCGAATTGCGTGATTCAGGATATCAGGATACGGATTATGTTCTGACCACGCGTGAATTTCTGCGGATGCTGCACGAAGCAAACATTGATTTGAAAGAACTTAACGATGAAGAAGCCGATGCGACTATGAGTTTCTACACAGGTGCCGGAACCATTTTCGGAACGACAGGCGGTGTTATGGAAGCCGCTATCCGTTCAGCTTACACTCTTGTTACGGGCGAAGAATTGGAAGATATTGATATTAAAGCTGTGCGCGGTTTGCAAGGTGTGAAAGAAGCAACAATTCCCATTCCCGGTTTCGGAAACTTGAATGTGGCAGTTGCACACGGATTAGGCAATGCGCGTTTTGTAATGGATAAAATTCGCAAAGGATTGAAGGAAACAGGAAAGTCACCCTATCACTTTGTGGAAATTATGGCTTGTCCGGGAGGATGTGTAGGAGGAGGAGGACAACCATACGGCAACAATATGGCAATGCGTGCCCGCAGAGGTGAAGGTCTGTATAATGAAGACAAGAACTTGCCCATTCGTAAAAGCCATCATAACCCTGAAGTAAAACGCGTGTATGAACGCTTCTTGGGTGAACCGAATTCTCCTTTAGCCCTGAAGCTGCTCCATACTTATTATTTTAAGCGTTCTCAAACTTCCGGTCAAGTGACTGAACAGGTTACGCACAAACACAGGTAAAAATCAGAAAATTTATCTGCCGTCTTTTTCTTAGGCGGCAAAGATAAATTCTCCATGCTATAAGCCCGCTTCATTTAAGCGGGCTTTTTTACGCTTTCGGAAGTTGCTGTATAATGACTTCATCATTATTTTGTGTTGAATAAAATATAGACAATAGACAAATGAGTTTGTGCTGTATGAAACGTCATCTTGTGCCTCACAAATTACTTTAAGATTTATGCTTCAATTAGTTAGTCGCATTAAATTCATTCACGGCATTTCATTTTACGCAATTTTTTTTCATAAGAATATTAGAATCGCTAAAATGAACATTCATATTTTTAGGTGTATTGAAAGAAATGTAGTTGCTAAAAAGTGGGGTATCCATATGAATGGCATATAGTTAAATGCACATTTTTATTTTGGAGGATAAAAGTGAATAAAAAACGATGCCCCAAATGCCATTCCAGG
>Ga0209606_1000127_pt1 | contig 127421 bp, 102 predicted proteins | sample AD_UKC057_MetaG_FD_184412 | JGI IMG/M metagenome (GOLD analysis project Ga0209606, IMG submission 184412) | Active sludge microbial communities of municipal wastewater-treating anaerobic digesters from USA - AD_UKC057_MetaG (SPAdes) (version 2) | ecosystem: Engineered > Bioreactor > Anaerobic...
TTTTATGCTAAATATCTAATTATTCCTAATCTCTTGGATAAAAAGCGAGGATAAGCATGAGTCTCTGGAGCTGGGTGAAAGATAAGCTATTCTGCGACCTGGCAGTTGACCTGGGGACAGCCAATACACTGGTTTATTTAAAGGGAAGAGGTATTGTTGTTCAGGAACCTTCGATTGTGGTTATAAATGTTCAAACCGGTAAGATTGAAGCTGTTGGCGGACGAGCTAAGGAGATGCTGGGTAAGACTCCAAGTAACGTGGTGGCTATTAAGCCGATGAGGGATGGGGTCATAGCAGATTTTGAAATTGCAGAAAGGATGCTTGATTATTTTATCAGGCAGGCGATGAATAACCATGGTTTTTTGCTCAGGCCCAGAATTGTCATCGGTATTCCAACCGGAATTACCCAGGTGGAAAGAAGAGCGGTTAAAGATGTTGCTCTTAGAGCTAAAGCCTCTGAAGTTTACATCGTCGAACAGCCGATGGCGGCGGCAGTCGGAGCCAACCTGCCGATTTCTGAGCCTACGGGAAACATGATTGTTGACATTGGCGGCGGGACAACAGACATAGCTGTAATTTCATTAAATGGGGTAGTTTTTAATCATTCGATTAGAGTTGCCAGCAATGAGATGGACGACTCTATCATTCAATATTTAAAAAAGAAATACAATCTGCTTATCGGCGAAAAAACCGCTGAACAGGTTAAATGTCAGCTGGGCTCAGCTTATCCTCTGGATGAATCACTGACCATGGAGATTAAGGGCAGGGATTTAAGGGAAGGTATACCCAGGACTATTGTTGTTGATGATCAGGAAATCAGAGAGGCAATTGAAGAAGTAGTAGCAAGCATTGTCAACGCGGTTAGAATCGCACTGGAAAGAACGCCACCTGAATTATCAGCTGATATTATCGACCGAGGAATTATTCTGACTGGCGGAGGTGCTTTGCTTAAAAATCTCGATAAGAGATTGAGAGAAGAAACGCAGCTACCTGTTTTTCTGACAGAAGATCCTCTGACCTCAGTGGTGATGGGAGCGGGGAAACTGCTGGATGACCTCGACCTCCTGAGGAAAATCTCCCTGGAGTAATAATAATTTATAAGAACGGATGTCACTTTCCAGACTGGCTAAAAATAAATATCTAGTAGGAATTCTGCTTGTTCTTTTTAATTTGATCTTGATTTCGGCCCAGATTCCGTTGGGCAGCCGTCAGACCTGGCTGGAAAAGATTATTTTTGCCACTTTTGCTCCATTACAAAAGGCTGCTGTTTCGACCTTTGACTATATTACTCAAGGCTGGCACAATTTCCTGTCTTTAAAGGAAGCTCAAAGGGAAAACCAGGAACTAAAGAAACAGATATTCTTTCTGAATCAGGAAAAAGAGCTTCTCCAGGAAAAATTGAAAATCAGCCTGGGTAAACAAGCTCTCCAGAATAACCTGAACTGGCTGGAAGCTTCTATCCTGCCGGCCAGAGTCATTGGCCTGGACACTGCCAACTATTTTCGTTCGGTGATCATAGATCGTGGCTCGGCCGACGGCGTAACCAGAAATTTGCCTGTCTGCGATTATTATGGTTATCTGGTGGGAAAAACGACTGAACCCATTTCTAGCCGTGAAGCCAAAGTCATTCTTATCACGTCTGAAGAAAGTGGAGTGGCAGTGACGTCGGCCAGAGATAAGACGCCCGGCATCCTGACCGGGGATGGCCAGGGAAAGTGCCTGATAAAATATGTTATTGCCTCCTCACCGGGAGGGGAAGTTGGCGACGAAATTTTAACTTCTGGCTACGACCAGATCTTTCCACCAGGGCTAAAGGTGGGAAAAATAAGTTCAATTTCAGCTGAAGGTGGCCTTTTTAAAAAAATTATAGTTGAACCCTATTTTGACTTCAGACAGCTGGCTCTGGTGGCTGTTCTTAAAGACAGCCAAAATTTAGTGAGGTAAAGGCTGGTGAGAATAAGGAAAGGACTGATGATGCTTTTGATGCTTATTCTGGCTTTTGCTGTTTATAGCCTGTTGGGCAGACTGAGTCCTAACTTACTGGTTTTTATTAATACCTTTTGTGTGGCTGTCCTTTTGACTGCTATAACTTATGGCGAAATAGAGGGTGCAGCGATGGGCACCGTGGCTGGACTCCTGGAGGATACTTTTTCCCATAGTGTTTTTGGCCTGTCTGGTTTAAGCTTGACTATTACCGGCTTTCTGGCGGGCTGGCTGACCCGGAAAATTAACCTTAATTCTCTACCCAAGCGGAGCCTGATTCTATTTTTTTTCAGTCTGTTGCAGCTGGTGCTCTGGATACTTTTATATAATGTCATTTTTAAAAGGAGTTTACTCTCCAGCCGTCCAGGTCTTTATCTTCAACCTATTGTGAATGCTATAATAACCAGTCTGCTGGCTGGTCTGTTGACGCCAGTTAAGAGAGCCGTGGATTGAGACCTGAAAACAGGAAAAAATGGCCAAAATTTATGAAGATTTAAGTCAGCTTATAAAAAGATCCAGGCTGACTCTTATTATTTTCAGTCTGCTTCTTTTCCTCATTCTGGCTTTTTACTGGAAAATTCAGATTCTTGATCACCAGAAATACTGGAAAATGGCTGAAGCCAATCGTCTTCGTTCCTTGCCCCTCCCAGCTCCACGCGGACTGATTTATGACCGTCAGAGAATCATATTGGCTGATAATCAACCCAGCTTTAAGGTATCTTTACTCCGGGAATCAATTAAGAATGACAGCCAGACTATTGAGCGGGTCAGCCAGCTTTTAAATTTAAAGACTGAAGAATTGAAGGCCAGAATTGACCGATACCGCTGGCTTCAGACCTATGGACCGGTGATCATTAAAGATAATCTGAAACTGGAAGAAGTTGCCCTGATTGAAGCCAGAAGAGAGGAATTTCCTGAACTTCAGTTACAGGTGGAACCCCGGCGTTATTATCCTTTTGAAACTACCGCTGCTCATGTTCTTGGTTATTTACAAGAGGTCTCACCAGAAGAAATGAAGGGTAACCCCCATAAAAAGTGGCGCGGCGGAGAGATGATTGGCAAAGCAGCGGTAGAAAAACAGTATGATGATTATTTGACCGGTCAGGATGGTCAGCTGCTAGAAACTGTTGATAGCCTGGGCCGCTCTCTGGGCGAAGTAAACAGGATTGAGCCAATCAAGGGTCAGGATCTTGTGCTGTCAATTGACCTGGATTTGCAAAAAAAGGCAGAAGGACTACTCGAGGGTAAGGAAGGAGCCATTATTGTACTCGACTCCGGGAGCGGGGAATGTCTGGCCTGGGTCAGTTCTCCCTCCTATGATCCTAATCGATTTATTACCAGATTCTCTCCAGAAGAATGGCTGTCAATTATAAATGATCCAGCCCGGCCGCTGGAAAACCGGGTGATCCGTGGTCAGTATTCTCCTGGTTCGATTTTTAAAGTAGTTACAGCTTTAACCTCACTGGAAACTGGTTTAATCACCGACCGAACAGCTTTTTTTTGCTCTGGTTCGATTAACCTCTATGGAAAAGACTTTGCTTGCTGGTTCAAGCCAGGTCATGGTCTGCTCAGTTTGCCCGAAGCTCTAAAGAATTCCTGCAATATTTATTTCTATCAGCTGGGCCGGAGGCTTAACGTTGACACCATTGCTCGCTATGCCCGCACTCTTGGCCTGGGTCAAATTACCGGCGTGGATATGCCCGGGGAAAAAGAAGGATTAATCCCGTCCAGCGATTGGAAAAAGAAAACTCAGGGAGAAGCCTGGTATCCCGGTGAAACTATTTCAGTGGCTATTGGCCAGGGGCCGCTCCTGGTTACTCCCCTCCAGGTAGCTGCTCTAACTGCCTGCCTGGCCAACCGTGGAATAAGGGTCAAGCCCCGGGTGACCAGACTGGAGGGTAAAATGGGACCGGTAAAAGATAAAACCGGCATCAACCCTAAGACATTTGAAAAGATAATAGAAGGCATGTGGCGTTCAGTTAACGATGGTGGCACAGGTCATGGAGCCTATCAGCCAGGCTTTGATATCTGTGGCAAGACTGGTTCGACTCAGGTGATAAGCCGGGAAAAAGCTGAGAGAATGATCAAAAGAGGAGAAGAGCCAGCCAAAACCCATAGCTGGTTCACTGGCTTTGCTCCCCGCTATCAACCTCAAGTGGTGGTAACTGTCCTGGTTGAATTCGGTGGAATGGGAGGGCAGACAGCCGCTCCTATTGCTGGTGAAATGTTTAAACTCTATCGGGAAAAGTATGTTAGACAGACGAATCTTCAAGGAAATTGACTGGACGACCATTCTATTAATGGTTGTCATTTCAGTCATTGGCATCATCTTTGTTCACAGTGCTATTTATTCTCAGTCCAGTAAGTATGTCTGGAAGCAGTCAGTCTGGTTGCTGGTCAGCTTGCTGGCTTTGCTGATCTTACTTGTCATCGATTATAAGGTTCTATTATCCTTTGCTTTCCCCTTCTATATTCTGATGAACCTAATTCTGGCTGGACTTCTAATCTTCGGCAAACCGGTGGCCAATACGCGTAGCTGGCTCGTCTTCGGTCCTTTTCAATTTCAGCCTTCCGAGCTGACCAAGGTGGCCGTCATTCTCTTACTGGCCAGACTATTTTCAGATTACAAAGAAGACCAGATGTCTTTTAAGGCTTTCTTTTTAAGTTCAGCTCTAGTCGGACTGCCCTTTGTTTTAATCGCTCTTCAACCTGACCTGGGGACAGCCTTGACTTTGGTTCCGGTTTTGCTGGGAACTTATATCCTGGCCGGTTTGCCCAGGAGATATCTGGTGGTCATCTTAATTGTATCCTGTCTGGTAGGCTTTATCGGCTGGAATTATGGTTTGAAAGATTACCAGAAGAAAAGGATTGAAACATTGCTGGTGCCAGATCAAGACCCACGAGGAGCTGGCTATCAACTTAAGCAGTCCCGGATAGCCCTGGGTTCAGGCGGTTTGACTGGCAAAGGATATCATAAGGGAACCCAGAGTCAGCTGCGCTTTTTGCCTGCGCGCCACAACGATTTTATCCTGGCTGTAATTGGCGAAGATCTGGGCTTCCTGGGCATCCTGGCCGTCTTCCTTGTTTATTTCATCTTCCTTTTCCGTCTGTTTTCGGCCGTTCAGGTTTCTCCTGACCGGGGCGGAGTTTATATTGCCTTCCTTTCAGCCATGCTGATCGGTTGCCAGTTTATGATCAATATCATGATGATCGTCGGGCTTTTTCCCATTACCGGTATACCAATACCATTTTTAAGCTATGGTGGGTCATCGCTTTTGACCAACTTCTTAATTGCTGGCCTGGTAATTAACGTCAAAATGCGAAGATTCGCCTATGTTCGTTTCTAATCAGGATTAAATCGAAAGGAAATGAAACTACGATGAACGAGCCACCAGCCTCACTGTCAGCAGAAAAACTTGAACTGCTCTGGCGGCAGGTACAGAAACCAGGCCGTTATACCGGAGGCGAATCTAATCAAATAAGAAAAGATCCAGCTGCGGTTAAAGTTCGAGTCGCCCTGGCTTTTCCTGAAGTCTATGAGCTGGGCATGTCTTATCTTGGCCAGAAAATTCTTTATTTTCTTCTTAATCAAAAGCCTGACATACTGGCGGAAAGAGTTTACGCTCCCTGGCCAGATTTTGAGCTTGAATTGAGGAAAAACCAGGTACCTCTTTATTCTCTGGAGAACAGGCTGCCCCTGGCCAGTTTTGACCTGGTCGGCTTTTCGCTTCTTTATGAACTTAACCATACGAATCTAATAAATATGCTGGAATTAGGCAGAATTCCCAGGCGATCAGCTGAGCGGCAATTATCCCAGCCCCTGGTGCTGGCCGGTGGGCCAGCTGCTTTTAACCCCGAGCCGCTGGCTGACTTTATAGATCTATTTGCCTTTGGCGATGGGGAAGATGTTTTTTTGGAAATAATCAATAGATACCTTGAGATTAAAGCCGAGGTTAGAAATCGAGAAGAACTACTGCGAGCTTTTCTGCCTATTCGAGGAGTGTATATACCATACTTTTATCGGCCAGAAAAACAGGCCAAAAGCTTCCTGCTGGTACCGCGGCCAGCTCCCGGCCTACCCGAGACGATAGAAAAGAGATTGGTTTATCCTCTGGATAAAACAGGATCGGTGGAAAGAACACCTGTTCCCAATATTCAATCTGTCTTTGATCGCTGGCAGGTAGAGGTAGCCAGGGGCTGCCCTCAGCAGTGTCGGTTTTGCCAGGCGACCAACCTTTATTTCCCATATCGCTACCGGTCGAGGCAAAGGGTGGAACAGCTGGCGGGTGAGGGCTTAAAGCAGACTGGATATGAAGAATTATCGTTAATCGCTCTGTCGGTTGGTGATTATCCTTACCTTGAAGAATCAATAAGAAATTTGTTGCCCTTTTTAGAACCAAGAAAAATTTCAATTTCGCTGCCCTCTCTTCGGCCGGAGACTCTGTCAGGTGAGATAGTTGAATCCCTGGTAAAGATCAAAAAGACAGGTTTTACCCTTGTGCCGGAAGCCGGTAGTGATCGTCTCCGCCGGGTTATAAACAAAAGGATGACTGACGAGCAATTAATGACGGCAGCCGGCTATGCCTTCAGCCATGGTTGGAGGTTGCTCAAGCTCTATTTTATGATCGGGCTGCCAACCGAGAAGCAGGAAGATCTGGAAGCAATTGTTGAGCTCATCTCACGCCTGATGGAAATGGGCCGAAGGATCAACAAAACTTTCCCCGCCATTAATCTGACACTTTCCTCTTTTATACCCAAACCACATACTCCTTTTCAATGGCTGCCGCTGGAAAGCGCAGACAGCCTGCTCCAGAAACAATATTATTTGAAAAATCAACTTCGACACTGGAAAAAGATTGAAATAAAAGAATCAAAAATCGAAACCACCATACTGGAAGCTGTATTTTCCAGAGGCGACCGCCGCTTAGGAAGGGTGCTGGAAGAAGCCCATCGCCTGGGAGCCAGATTTGATGGCTGGCGTGATCAGTTTAATTTTAATCTCTGGACTCAGGCTTTCGATCACTGCCAGCTTGATTTTCATCATTACCTTCAGGCTATTGAGCCTGAAGCTTCGCTACCCTGGGATATAGTTAAGACCGGGCTTAAAAAAGCTCATCTCTGGCAGGAATATCAGGCTTCATTGAGGGCCAGCTATACACCTCTTTGTGAAGAGAAAAGCTGCTCTGAGTGTCAGGCTTGCGATTGGCCTCAATTTAAGGCTATTCCTCCGGCTATTTGCAGTAAAAAACATGTAATGAAGTCACAACCTGACCTGGCTGAAAGAAATCAGCAAAATATAGAATTCGAAAAAACGGCTACTGCTTTTCGCTATCGAGCCTTTTATTCCAAAGAAGGGCTGCTCCGTTTCATTTCTCATAACGATCTGTTGAATCAGATAGAAAGAAGTTTAAGGAGGGCGGATTTTAAAATAGCTTTTTCCCAGGGGTTTCACCCTAAAATGCTTATCAGCCATGGGCCAGCTTTGCCTCTTGGTCTGGCTGCTAAGGCTGAAGTCCTGGAATTTAAAGCTTATCAGGAACTTTCTTCTTCAGAGTTTTTGAATAAAATCAACAGCTCTACGCCCGACGGATTGTCCTTCCATGGCCTTAAGAAGTGCCAGCCCGAGACTCCATCGTTATTTCAGGATATTAAGGGACTGGTGTACTCTCTTGATCTCAAAGACCCACTGGTCAAAGCAGCCAGTCAACTGAGGGAAAAGCTGGCTCCAGATTATCTGACCACTTTTGCTGACAGCTACCAGGGCCAATTAAAAATCGAATATAATCAGCAGGAAAATCGCCTGATTTTTTATCTCGCCTTTAATCCACAAAAACCACTAAGAATTCAGGATATAGTAGAAGAGATGCTGGAAATAAAAAATCCGGTTTATGCTCTAACCCGTGAATATCTGGTTTTCAGCCAGGACACTGATTCGAGAGGTGTGGCCTGACTTCAGGATCAGGGAGCAATAATTCTGGAACTTTTTTCGATGACCTGACGGGCTCCTGGCCCGCAGCAAAGATAAAGGTCAAGAGCTGACAGATCAGGCAAAAAGTTTCCCCAGAATTGGGGGTAGGGGAGTTGATTGTATTTTAAAAATAGTAGTTTTAAGCCGGCTGATTTAAAGGCCAGTGGATCAAAATGGCGATCGGCCAGGTAAGGAAAAACTATTTCAGACGCTTTCACCTTGCGGGCCAGCTCAATCAGAAGTTGTGGACCCCGGCCACTAAGCCCCAGTTCTGATTGTAAGAGTTGAGGGGTATCAATCTTCAACCAGCTTTTCAGGCTGTCCAGCGAAGAGAGAACCAGTTGCAGAAAATTATCCCGGACCGAGTCAAAGCTAGCTTTAAACTCAAGAGCAACCGGTGGATAATAAATCGAATGCCCATAATAATGCCTGATCAAAGCCAGAAACCTGGCTGAGAATTTTTCAGGCTGGTGCAGCCGTAATTGCCTTATGGTTTGCAGGCCCAGATGCTTCTTTTTAACGGGAACAGTCACCCAGACTTGTCCGGCTGGCCCTTTTAAACGATTACGGTTAACGAAAGTAAATCCTCGTGCGAATTGACTGTTATCGAGAAGAATCATAAGATCAGAATTAAGCTGCCGGCCAAAAAAGCCTCCATAGGGAATAAAAGCTGGCTGGCCGAAACTAATCCTCATTGCTTTTGTCTTACCCTCTTTATTTTAATCCGGACAGGCAGCAATAAAAAGCGGTCAGTCTCTGTGAATTTAGTTACTGTATTTGCTCTCACCCTTTAATGAGAAATTTGATTGACAGAGTCAAGAGCATTTTTAATAATGAAAAAACAGCTCAAAACAGAATTACTTTAATGGAGGAATAAAAATGAGGTTTAAATCAGACAAGCGGCGGCTGCCTTTAATGCTGATTGTTATTGTCTGCTGCCTGCTGGTTAGCTGGCAGCTAACCGGAGCCGGCGCTCATCAGAAGGTAGCCCAGCTCGAGAGTGAGGAAGGCTCAGGCTGTACCAGCATCATGGTTGGACGCCTGGCTTCAGTTGATGGCTCGGTTATTACCTGCCATACCTGTGACGGCAATTACCGCCAGTGGTTAAACATTGTCCCACACCGTCAGAATAAACCTGGCTCAACGAATAAATTGTATGATGGCAAAATGCATACCGAGACTCCGGATGATATGAGGCGGGTCATTCTTAAGGGTGAGATTCCAGAAGTGGCTGAGACCTACGCTTTTCTGAACACGGCTTATCCGGCCTTGAACGAAAAAGGGCTGGCCATCGGTGAAACAACGATTGAAGGTCGGCCTGAACTATATAATCCGGAAGGCATGTTTATGATTGAAGAACTGGAAAGGGTCATGCTGGAAAGATGCCAGACGGCCCGGGAAGCGATAAAGTTAGCTGGCGAGCTGGTCAAACAGTACGGATATGGAGATTATGGTGAATGCCTGACCATCGCCGATGGAAAAGAAGTCTGGCAGTTTGAGATTTTTGGAGCAGGCCCGCTGGAAAAAGGCGCTGTCTGGGCAGCTGTTCGTATTCCCGACGATCATGTTGGTATTTCGGCTAATATTCCTCGGATTGCTGAAATTAATCTAAATGATCCTGATCACTACCTGGCTTCCGATAACGTATTTGAGCTGGCCCGGGAAATGGGTTGGTATTCACCGGAAAAAGATAAACCATTTAAATTCTGGCAAGCTTATAGCGGTCGAAAGCCTTTTGCCATCAGAGAATATTTCGTCTTCAGGGCGCTGGCTCCTTCTTTAAAGCTCGACTATAAGGCTGAAGAACTACCTTTTTCCATTAAACCTGATAAAAAAGTCTCGGTCAGGGATATCCTCAAGTTGTATCGTGAAACTTATGAAGGAACCGAATTTGATCAAAGCCGGAATTTACTGGTTAAAAAAAGAAATTCCGATGAACTGATCAAAAGTCCGGTGGCCAGCAATTGGCTTTCACGCGATTGGATAAATTTAATTAATACTTTGAAACCAGGCACAATAGAGCCGCAACGGACAATTGCTATTATGGGTTGTTCCTATGCCACGGTCATTCAAATTAAAGGCTGGCTGCCACCGGCAGTTGGAGCTGTTTGCTGGTTTGCCTTCGATAATCCAGCTTTAAGCCCGAGGATTCCAATTTTTGCTGGAACCACTGAGTTGCCACCAGGCTTTGAGATCTGTGCTCAGCATCGCTACCGTGAAGATTCGGCCGCCTGGATGTTCAGAAGGACTAATCGACTGGCTGGCCTCAGGTGGGGCGATAACAGACAAATAATAGAGCAGACCATCAAAGAATTTGAGGAAAAAGGTTTTTCTGAACTGCCTCAGATAGAAAAAAAGGCGCTGGAGATTATGAACAGCAAAAACCCAGAAAAGGAGCCCTTTAGCGTCAATCAGTATCTGACCGGATATACAGGCGATTTTGCCCGGGCTGCTATCCAGAAGTATCGTGAATTATATGAACTGTTCTGGACCCGCTATGCTCGTGGTATTTGACTGTTGACCGGCGGCCAGAATTGGTCAGATAGTTTTTCTTTTTAGCTGGCGGTCAAGAAGATAAAAAAAGGTGGCAGCGGCCAGCTCACCAGCCACTGAAAAGATGACCAGGGTATTTATATTTTTTTGATAAAGAAAGCCCATCAGAGCACTGCCAGCAAACCAGGCCAGCCCGAAGAAGGCATTGAAAATACCATAGGCTGTGGCTCTTTTCTCTGGGCTGGTCAGACTGGCAATAACTGCTTTAACAATTGATTCCTGAGCTCCCATGCCAAGGCCCCAGCAAACCAGCCCAGCTATGACCGCAGTCCGGGAAGAAAACAAAAAGGCCAGAGGTGCAAAGGCTGATGACAGGATCGTTGACAGCAGCAGGGATTTGAGGCCAATCCTATCATATAATTTACCAAAAAACAGGGCAGCCAGAGCATCTATGGCCATGGCCAGACTGTAGATTAAAGGCAGACGGCTACCGGTCAGCAGATTGGTCTTAGCGAGGTGGTAGCTGATAAGAGGAAAATCAGCGAAGCCAGCGGCCAGAAATGAAACTCCTATGATATACAGGATGAAATTACGGTCAAATTTCTGACCCGAAGTCGGCTGACTTTTTGTAGCTTCAAATTCCTGAGGAGCCGGATATTTAAGCCGGCTGATAAACAAAACGATCATGGCCGCCAGGGCCGGAATCAGCAAAAAAGCAAAAGCCCGGCGGTAGCTGGTGAGCTGACCAGCTCCTCTGTTTAAATAAATGACCAGGGCTAAAAAGAGAGGCCCCAGGATGGCCCCCAGTTGATCAAGAAATTCTTCCAGAGCAAAACCATATCCAACACCAACCTGAGAGGCAGCATGGGACATCATGGCATCTCTGGCTGGTTTTCTGATAGCTTTGCCCAGTCTTTCGGCCACAATCAAGGCTGCAGCCAGTGGCCAGTTGCCGGTCAGAGCCAGAAGAGGCACAGCCAGAAGGTTGAGAGCATAGCCGATGATAGTCAGGAGCCAGTAATTTTTAGTTTTATCAGCGATAATGCCGGTTAGAAGCCTGAGAGCATAGCCAATGAATTCACCCAGCCCGGAAACCAGACCAACGACAAAGGCTGAAGCTCCCAGAAGCCCCAGGTAAGGCCCGGTCAGGCTGCGGGCTCCTTCATAGGTCATGTCACTGAATAGACTGACCACACCCATTAGAATAATGAAGGAAAGAGCTTGTCTTTGAAGAGCATTGTATTTATCGTTCATCCTGGCCACCTCGTCTCCTTAGAACCAGCGGACCGGCTGATCGCTATCCCCATTTGGTCTGAAATTATAATCCAAAGTCCCTGTCCGGGCAACCGGAGGAGCAGGCTAAAAGGCATTGCAGAAGTAACAGGAAACAAAGGTTTCGGGTTGGTAAAAAAGTAAATTTTTCTGTCTGAGCTACTTGACGACAGCAGGCAGCAGGTCTATATTAATCGGAACATGGACAAGCCGGCTGTGATTAAAGCTGATCAATACCTGGATTTTTTTTCGGGTAATCCCAATAGGGTCGGAGTCCAGCTTCTTACCTCCTTCCTAAATCTTAATTCCATCATCAATAATGTCCCCTTTTAAGGGGACGTGTCTATTTCTGCCTGCCTGTTAATTTTTCGGGGGCTGTTGTCTAAAATTGCCCACCTTAAATTAAACAAAATTAAACAAAAGGAGAATAAAAATGATTGACATTGATAAATATCTTGAACAGCTTAGATCACCCCGCCTGCAACTGGCCATTTCTGTCCAGACCAGGTTAATTACTTATATCAGAGAATTTCTGCTCGCAGCCGGCTTTGAGGAGATTTTGCCGGTGATTATCTCGCCGGTCACCGATCCCCTGACTGACTACCGGGTTAGGGGAGAAGTTGAATGCTATGGTTTCAAATATCAAATTACTAAAAGCATGATCTTCCACAAGCAGCTGGCACTGCAGACGGCTCCCAGGATATTCTGTTTTTCGCCTAATGTCAGGATTGAAACGGCCGACAGGGAAAGTACCGGTCGCCATTTAATTGAGTTCGTCCAGCTGGATCTGGAAGTAAGACAGGCTAACCGCGAAGAAATTATCAAGCTGGGCGAAGACCTGTTTTTTACAGTCATCAGCCGGATCAAACAGGACGCTCTGGCCGATTTGAAGACAATCAAAAGGGAGCTACCTTCTTTTGAGCCACCATTTAAAAGGATTACCTATGAGCAGGCAGTTAAAACCTATGGACAGAATTTTGAGCTGAAGCTATCGGAAGAACTGTCAGAACCAGCCTGGCTGGTTGATTTTCCACTCGAAGAAAGGGAATTTTATGATCGACAGGACGAAACAAGACCGGGCACCCTGGTCGATATGGACCTGATATATCCTGGCGGTTTTGGCGAGGCTTTGTCCGGCGGCGAAAGAGAATATGAGCTGGAAAAAATAAAAAGCAGAATCCGTTTAAAGTGCATAGACCTCGAGAGCTATGATCTCTATTTAAAGCTAGCCGGGCGGGGCCTTTATCCGTCAGCCGGTTTTGGCTTTGGACTGGAACGCCTGACCAGATTTGTCTGCGGCTTCCAGGATATTGCCGAGGTCAGGCTGTTTGCCAAGAAGCCAGGCGTTTATGGTCTTTAAATTGTCAGCCAGAGGACCTGACTTCTATTTTATTAACATCAGCTCGGTCTGGGGGTGACTGAGAAACTCTGCCCCGGTCTCAGTCACCACCACCATGTCTTCGATGGTGACCACCCCTCTGCCGGGAACTGTTAGCCTGGGCTCAATAGTAAAAACCATGCCTGGTTCCAGAGGATGCAAAGGTTTATCCGCATATTTTTCCCAGGTTGGTCCGAGAAGAGCTGTCCCGTCATGGGCAAATCGCCCTACCTGATGGCCGAGGGCATGAGGAAATTCTTCATAGCCTGCTTCGGTCACAATCTGTCTGGCCAGCTGGTCAATAACCAGCCCCAGGACTCCTGGTTTCATAGCTCTTCTGGCTTCTTCTACTGTCCTGACGATAGTTTCAAAGCCTCTCTTTACTTCGGGGGGAACGTCTTTTTCGTTCTCTTCCATAATATAAAAAGTTCTCTGGAGATCCGAACAATAGCCATCGACTTTAATTCCGAAATCCATATTGAGAAGATGGCCTCGTTTTACTTCTCGATCAGTCGGAGAATAATGAGCCTGAGCAGTTTCCGGTCCGGTAAAAACGGCTGGACAGGTGCTTTCCCCCCAGGCAGTCTGGAGCTGCCGCCTTTTAACCTCGTCCAGCATGAAGGCAGCGATTTGCTTTTCAGTTTTCCCCGGAGCGATAAACTCTTTAACCAGCTTAAATATTCTTTCGGTTTCTGAAATAGCTGCCTTAATAGCTTCGATTTCGGATGGCGATTTTCTTTCTCTTAGGGCAGAAGTTATTTTTTCAGCTGAAAGGAGCCGGTCTTCATAACCAATAGCTTGGAGAAGATCATAAAGAACCAGATACATACCGTGAGTCAGCCCGTCGCTGATTTCGCTGGTCTTTGAATAATTAATGGCGATAGCCTGTGGTTGTAATTGCTTCATATAACGTTCAAATGGCTCTTTGATACCGGTCACATAGCTATCAACGGCATCGTAAGCCCCGGTCTCTTCAATAGCTCTTTGATCGTAAAGGCCAACTATGGCCCTCTTCCTCCCGTCAGAGCTGATGATAAAAGCTGAATGCCAGGTGACATGGCCTGGAGCCAGAAAAACCAGCGTCGGGTCACCGCAGATTTCGCTCTCTCTGGTAAAAGTTAGCCAGCAATCAATTTCCTTTTCCTGAAGTATTTTGACTGCCTGCTCTGTTTTTTCCCTGATTAAAGCCTCTTTTTTGAGCATTGCTATCCTCCGTATCTTTATCACTGTCCGTATTTTTCCAGTTTTTTCATAGAAAGAAGAGCCAGCATGGCTGCTATTGCCAGTAAACCTGCCAGCAGCAGAAAATATTGATGGTGGGGGAATCGGCTGTAAAGTTTCCCCAGCAGTCCGCTGCCGTAACTGCCAATAGCGGTGGCCACAAACCATCCGCCCATCATTAGACCTCTGACCTTCTCTGGAGCCACTTTGGAGACATAAGATTGTCCCATGGGTGAAATTAGAATCTCGGCTATGGTAACAACGAAATAGGTGCTGATTAGCCAGAGAGGCGACATAATATTCAGATCCTTGTTTCCGCCCTGAATACAGGCCAGGACCATAATCAGCATAGCCAGAATCATAAAATTCATACCATAAAAAATTTTTTTAGGAGTTGATGGCTCCCGGCCCTGCTGGTTGAGCCTGCTAAAAATTGACAGCAGAAGCGGGGTCAAAACCAGAATAAAAAATGGCTCAAAGAACTGATAGGTTTCAGGCCTCAGCCAGCTTTTTATGACGGTTGAGCGGGCCGCAAACAGGGTCAGGGCAAAACCGTTCTGGTAGAAAGCTACCCAGAATAAGATGACTATGGTGAAAAGAAGACAAAGAGTCAAAATACGATCGGAAAAATCTTGCTCTCTTCTTTCGCTGAGCACAGAACTATAGTTCCTTTGCCCGGGGTCCGAATCCCGACCAGAAGCTTCTTTCCCCTGAGCATCTTCTCGGGCCGCTGTCTCCTTATTATTTTGCTGCCCTTTTTCTGCCTCAAATGTTCCAGTCAGCCTGAGATTAGAATCATCAGCCGGGGCCAGCAGTGCTTTCCCTGCCTGGAAAATGATCAGAGCCAGAATCAGACCGCCAGCTGCTACCCAGAAGGACAGATGATAGCTGTGAAAAACAGCACTGTTCACGGTGGCGATGATCGGGGCAATCATGGCTCCAAGGTTGACCCCCATATAATAGATATTAAAGCCGGCATCCTTAAGTTCTGGTTGATTTTTGTAGATATTGCCGACCATGACCGCCATGTTGACTTTGAAAATACCGGTGCCAATAGCGATCAGAAAAAGTCCGATTAAGAAAGATGTAACCTGATTTGCCGATGATAAAGCCAGACCTACATAGCCAATAGCCATCAGAATGGCACCGGTTTGAATCGTCTTCATCCGGCCAAAAAGCCGGTCTCCCAGATAACCGCCGACCAGCGGGAAAAAATAACAAAGAGCCAGAAAAAGACCATACCAATCGCCTTTTTTCGAGTCAGGCCAGCCGAGGACTTTATCCATATAAAGAACAAGAATGGCCATCAGCGTGTAAAACCCGACTCTTTCCCACATTTCGGTAAAGAAAATATAAATAAGAGCCCTCGGGTGTTTTTTAAGCATGACGGACAGCTCCTTTTTCTGGGCTTAAATAGCTTGAATAAACATTCAGCCGATTTCGTATCTAAAAATTTTCAGCTCGGCCAGCGGTTCAGCTTTTCCCCGGTAAACATCCCAGTAATATTCGCGAATATTCTTTAGCTGGTCGTAAAGAGGATGGGTCTTTAGTGGCAGGTGTTCGCCGACAATATTTAAGTTGTTATCGACCAGGATCAGCTTTTCTGCCCGGTTAAGAATGCCGGCAGTTCCCACGCTGGCAATTGCTACCAGTTCGTTTCTTTTGACCCGCTCATAAAGTTCGCCAAAAGTAAAAGGTCTTTCTTCAACTTTAACGTTCTGATGTCTTAAGATGGCTACCATCCCTTTAATCGTCACCGAGGGCAGGATTAATTTGCTCTCCGGTATCTTGACGACTGTGCCGTCCTTCAAAGCTAACAGGCAGCAGGAAGAGTCCCACTCAGTAATCTCTCTTTGTTCAATTGGCAGATGGGGTTTATCATCCAGGAAAAGCACAGCGGCTGCTTCTGGTACCAGACTTTTAGCTTGATCGAGCGCTTTGATGCTCATTAAATAGTTAACTCCCAGTTTCAAGCAGCCTGTCCCGTTGGCCCCGAGGGCTCTGACCAGATTGGGAATAACGACTCCGACAAATGGTTCACCGAGATAACGATCATACATACAGGTTACAGCTCTGATCGCCGGGAAATTGGGAAAGCTCACGCCCATTGAGTGTTCTTCGTCCAGGGTAAAAGGCCGCAGATAGCCCTGGACCCCTTTTTCTGCCATTTCTTCCAGGTAGGGCCGGAGGGCAGGATGAGAAAAATATTTATTAATGAAGATATCCTCGAGTTCTTCTCTGGTGGGCAGAAGATATTGCTGCTGGCGGCCGAGGTTAAAAGCCATACTCTGACGGAAACGCTCCAGATTCTGATCCCAGTTAACAAAGGTTAACTCAAGTTTGCCTTTTTCATTTCGGCGGCAGAAGTATCTAATTCCTTCAAAGCAGAGAAAACTGGCATAATAAGCAGACCTGGTGGCAGCATAGGTCTTGGCCTGGGCTTCAAACATCTCAAAGCTTTTGTCGTGTAGAAAATAACGCATTTGCCCGGGTGCCCATTTAGAATTTTCAAAGTTAGCCATTTCTTAACTCCTTTCTGGCTGATTATTTAATATAGGCTTAATTGAAATAAAGCCTAAAAATGTTAACTGTTTTGAAACCTCTCCGGCGGAGAGCTATCGTCCGGGTGATCAAAATTCTTCAGTACTGCCATCCGGGCAGACTCAAGGCTCGTTCTGACCGGGTAAGTTTCTGTCTGTTCATCAACTCTCTGGCTCACCTTGTGGCCAGAAAATTGCCTGCAGACAAACTTATAGATAGCCCGAGAATTTAATCTATCTTGTGGCTGTAGTCTATTTATAATATCGGTTTCAATCATGACCTTAAGGTATATTATTATAAATTTTTGAGAAAAAATTCAAACAAAAACTTAAGACATTAATCGCCTGTCAGATTGGCAGGCAGAAGACAGCTGGTTGGAAAGTCTTCTGGTTTTGAGTAAAATAACAGCCATACTAACTGACAGGATCGACGAAGTTTATTTGGTAATAACCTGAGTGGAGGACAATAGATGAAAAAAAGGTTAGCCCTGTTTCTGACTATTATGACCGGCTTGTTACCCCTGACCGGTTCTCTTAATTCCAGCCTTTTATATCGAGTAGAAGAACCTGCTATTTCGCCTCTGGCTCGCTATTATATGTGCTTTCGAACTTCCCAGCCGTTAAATATTGATGGCCGACTGGAAGAAGATGCCTGGAAAAAAGTTTACTGGTCGGAAGATTTTATGGATATCCAGGGTAAGAGCAAGCCAAAGCCGAGGTATAAAACCAGAGTAAAACTTCTCTGGGACGATGATTATTTTTATATCGGGGCCGAACTGGAAGAGCCTCACGTCTGGGCTACCCTGACCAAAAGGGACTCTATAATTTATCAGGATAACGATTTTGAAGTTTTCATTGATCCGGATGGAGACAGCCACCTCTATTATGAGCTCGAGATAAATGCTCTGAATACTGTCTGGGATTTGCTGCTGGTTAAGCCCTACCGCGATGGAGGGCCAGCTATTCACAGCTGGGATATTCAAGGGCTAAAAACAGCGGTAGCCGTCAATGGGACTCTCAATGATCCTAAAGATAAAGATAAGGGCTGGACGGTCGAACTAGCACTACCATGGGAAGTACTGAAAGAGGCCAGTCCCTTAAAAAAAAGGCCAGAGCCTGGAGAGTCCTGGCGATTGAATTTCTCCAGAGTAGAATACCGGGTCAAAATAGTTGACGGCTCATACCAGAAAGAAAAGGATCCGACCACTGGCCGCGATCTGCCCGAAGACAACTGGACCTGGGCCCCTCAAGGCCTGATCAACATTCATTATCCTGAAATGTGGGGCTATGTTCAGTTTACAGCGACCGAAGCCGGCCGGGCCAAAGAATACTGTGATGAGGACCAGGAAGCTGAAGTCAAATGGGCTTTAAGGAAAATATATTATCGTCAAAGAAAATTATATTCAGAACAGGGAAAATGGGCAGAAAAATGGGAAGATCTTAATTTGACCAGGGAGAAGCAATTAAAGGTTAAAGATTTCAGTTATCCACCGATGATCATGGCTACAGATAGTTTATTTGAGGCCATTTATACCGGTAAAGATGGACAGAAATGGCATATCCGCCAGGATGGTTTAATCTGGAAAACCAACCCTGAGCAAAAATGACAGGGAGATCAAAGTGAGAAACAGATTAAAAGTCTTTTCGATTTTTTTATTACTGGTGTTGATTACGGGAACAGCCCTGGCTGAGCTTCCCTGGCCTCCGTCCAGGCCGGAGGAAGCGGGAATGGACTCGGGGCGGCTGGCGGCCCTGGATCGGCTGATGGCTGAAAGCTTAAATCGTCATGATTTTCCGGGTGCAGTCATCCTGGTTACCAGGCAGGGCAAAATTGTCTGGAGAAAGGCTTATGGTCAGAGCCAGCTTTTTCCGGCAGCCGAACCAATGAAAATTGATATGTTATTTGACCTGGCTTCTGTTACCAAGCCAGTGGCCACGGCTACAGCTATAATGATTCTCGTTGAGCAGGGCAAGTTAAGACTCTGGGATAGAGTTAGCACCTATATTCCTGAATTTGTTTCCTATATAAAAGAGGGTGGTTTGCCGGGTGAAGAAGCCAGGCTTTTTCACCTCTTAACTCATACTTCCGGCCTGCCTCCTTACACCGACCCGGACGAAGTAGCCTCAAAATACGGCCGGCCATGTTCCACCGAGGATCTGGTCAGGCATATTGCTACTCTTAGGAAGGAATTACCACCAGGTAAGAAGTTTGTTTATAGCTGTTTGAACTATATTACTCTAGCCCAGATTGTTAAACTGGTCTCAGGCGAGAACCTGGCTGATTTTTGCCAGAAGAATATTTTCTTACCCCTCAAGATGAAAGATACTATGTTTAATCCTCCGCCACAATTAAGACCGAGATGTGTTCCAACTGAGGTAATCGATGGGGAGCCACTGCGCGGCATTGTCCATGACCCACTGGCCCGTCTGCAAGGAGGGATCTCGGGCAACGCCGGCCTCTTTTCCACCGCTGATGACCTGGCCATTTTTGCCCAGATGATGCTTAATAAAGGTGAATTTAAGGGGACAAGGATACTGAGCCCCTTAGCGGTGGAGCGGATGACAGAAATTTTTCCGCTTTTAAACTCTTCCGGACGAGGTTTTGGCTGGGATGTTAATACCGATTATTCCACTGTTCGTGGTGACCTTTTCGGCTATAAATCATATGGTCACTCTGGCTATACTGGCACCTCTATCTGGATTGATCCTGAAACCCAGACAGTTGTTATCTTTTTGACTAACCGGGTTCACCCTGAAGATAAAGGCGAGATCATAGCGGTTAGAAGCAAGGTAGCCAATATCGTGGCTGGCTCTATTATTAAAAAGTAATATTCGCTTTGAATTTGGTTAAAAAAATTGATATCCTTAAGAGAAATCAGGCTGCTGGAGGGAATGATGCCTGCAATGAACTTTAATTTCGAGGTCAAAGTTAAGTCTGCCTATGAAGCTCTATCCCAGGCTGTCAATTTATTTCAAATTTATCTAAATGACCGAACGCCAGCCTCTTCTTCCGAATATTATCGGGCCAAAGGGCTGCTGCGTGAAGGAAAACTTTTTTTTGAAGAAGCACTGAAAGAGGCCAAAAAGCTTCTGGGGCCCCTGCCGCCATATTCCACGCCTGAGTATGAGCACTGGCGGGAAGAAACAGCCAGAGATGTCAAGCTAATTCTGGGTGATAAAGTTGATTATGAGGAGATCAAAAAAATGATGCTGATGGATTCTTGCCTGCCCAGGCTTTTTTCTCCGGAAGAACTCGAAGCCTACCTGGCTAAATACTATGAGGACCAGCAAAAAGGAAAAAGAAAATTAGAAAACTTAAAATGTCGGCTGGCCATTGCCCGGCTGGATGACTTAATTCGCCAGGCCGAGGAGTTGCTTCTTCAAGCTCAGAAAAAGCTTCAGGCTTCTCTGCTTTAAGGCCAGAGAATTACTCCTTACGTTGGTTCACCTTTTTACTTTAATTCCTGGTTAACAGTCAGCCAGGATCAACCTGCCTTATTCAAAGACCTTCTTAAAGATCTCCACCACATCCAGAGCATAATCAACTTCAGTTAAAGGGATATTTTTCTTCCTGGCAATGTCTGTAAAACGGCCATCTTTATTTCCATCTTTGGTGACAATTAGATAATTGACATTGGGGGCTACGACTTCAATCATCCGTTCGTTATCACTGCCCGCTGCCCCTCTTTTTGACTCACCACCGATATGAACGCCAATGGTAAAGATCTTATTAGCCTGGCAGTATTCAAGCAATTTTTTGAGCCTTGCTTCTTCCGCTTCAACAGTCAGCCCGGAAGCACCCATGCCTTTTAAACTGGCACCAATAGCGAAGATAACTGTCCTATAAGGTGTCCCCTGAGGGAACCTGGTGAGGTCAGTATGCACTTCAGCATGAAAGCCCACACCTGATTCACGGCCACCAAGACCAACACCAGCCGCCAGAATCTCAACCGTAGGTACATCACAATAATCATAGCCAATTCCGGCTTCTTCCAGAATTATATTGACGGTGGTCACATCAGGGCTCTGGCCGGCCGAGGTGGTTAGAACCGGTAGTTTGGCTTTAGGTAATGTCTGGCTATGGCCAGCCGGAATAATAAACAACATCAGCCCCAGTGAAAGCAGCAATAAAGGAAAAAATTTAATTTTCATAACAGGTCCTCCTTTATTTTTTCACTTCTGGCTCAAGCATGATATCAACGGCTTGAACCGCTTTTTGCCAGATAGAGGGAAACGAGGGGAAGCGCCGGTTGTAGCTTCTTTTTTCAACATCGTACTGGTAAAGATGATTATACTTGACCAGTAATTGATCGCCCAGAGTCCACCACGCCTTGACCACTGTCTGGGCGTTATTGAGACAAAAGCCAGTCAGGAATTTGGCCGCCTCTTTCGGATTTTTCTTATAGAGGTCAGCCGCCTGGCGATCTATCTCCGAAATCTGATCAATAATTGTCTTTTCATATTTTTGCTGAGCAGCCTGAACATCCTTGATAGCTTCAGAATAAATTACCTGAACGTGATAATCCACATAATCAAAAGCCCAGCGGGCGGAATCCCGATTTAAAACCCAGTGGTCACCAATCGAGAAAGATTTGGGTAGGTCGGTTATACCGGCATAAAAAGGCATGTAGCAGGCGGTATCCTGAGAGCCGAAAGAAATCCACACCAATCCGCCGACAGGATTGGGCAGCCAGCCCCGGCTCTGGGTGACTGTTGTATATTCTGCCCGGCTATCACAGATAGTTCTGGTTTGACGGTAATAATTGGGATTTTTAAATGGACCACCGCGAATACCAGTCGTCGGGTCATAGGGGGTCCCATAGCTTTTATCCCTGGTAAAGTTGATAACATCTTCAACTGATAGCTTCCGGTCAGGTTTAACCGAAAAGGGAAGATCCATATTGGGAGTGGAAGGAGAAAGTTTCAAAGAAGGAGCTACCAGATCAAAAAATCTCCACAGGCGTTGATATCTTCCCTGCGAACTCTGGGCGCTGTCGTTAATAGGTGAATAAGCTCTTTTCCAGTTAAACGGTCGTCCGCTTTTGGGGTCATAGAGACCGTTCTCGACTGCACAGGAAATGACATTGGGAGAAGCCATAAAATAATCAGGTTGGTTGAGGTCAATCTCACCAATTCTCGATTCGTTGGGGCAAACGCTAACTTCATCGTCAGGAACTCGCTGGGCACACCAGACTGCTCCCGGTTTACCACTCTTCGGTGTCCAGAGCGGTCCAACTGGCATAATTTCAAAGAGCCAGACCTCATTGGGGTCAGCTACAGCCAGCATTTCGCCACTATCATGAAAACCGTACCCATACTTCTCAGCCAGTTCTCCCATAATCTTGATTGCTTCTCGAGCAGTTGTAGCTCTTTCCATAGCTATTATGGTGAGCATAGTAATATCAAAAGCGGGAGTTGGCGTTTGATTTTCCAGCTTGCGCACCACCCCAATCGTCGATTCCCCAATTGCCACCTGGTTTTCATTCAGGTAGCCAAACATTCCGTGGTGATAGGCATAAGTGTGGGGCACTTGAGGGATTTCCAGGCCGGTAAAATCCTTTTGGTAAAGGTCCCATTTTAAGCCTTCCTGCGGTGGCCAGGTCTTGAACTGCGAGATATGATAGATTTTGCGTTTTTCTCCTGGTTTATGATCCGCGGCTGGCACATGTCTCCAGGTCCAATCACACAAGCCACAATCACAGGTATGAGTGGTCATGGTTGAACCATCGGTTGAGGCCAGTTTCCCGACCAGAATCGAAGTACAGTTATCAGCAGGTCGAGATGCCTCCAGTTCAGCCTGTCCCTTATTGACTGGGCCGGCTAGAAAAAGAGCCACCAGTCCAATTAACAAAACAGGCAGAATCATCAAAACAAAAGGCCTGTCTTTCTTTCGAATTAAATTCATGGTCTAAACCTCCGTCTTTTTTGAGGATATATTTATTTGTTTCATCCAGCTTCAAATTTAATCCAGCAGAGCATCAATTGCTCTGACTGCTTTCTTCCAGATAGCCGGAAATTCCATTGGTTTTCTTTCCACGGTTCGGCGTTCGGTATTATAATAGCCAAAGTGGTTAAATTTAACCAAGAGATCATCGCCTAACTGCCACCAGGCTTTAACCACCTGCTCGGCATTGTTCAGGCAAAAGGCTGTCAATAAATCAGCCATTCTGGACGGATTCTTTTTATAGAGTTCGAGAGCCTTCTGATCCAGGTCAGGAATTTCGTTTAAAGCTCCATCTTCCCATTTTGTCTGAGCCTTCTTAATTTCCTCCAGGGCAGGGGAGTAGCACACCTGAGCATGGAAATCGACATAATCAAAAGCCCAGCGGGCAGAATCGCGGTTGAGAACGAAATGATCTCCAACTCTAAAAGAACCGGGCATAGCCTTTATTCCGGCATAAAAAGGCATAAAACAGGAAGTGTCCTGGGCTCCCCAGGCCAACCAGACAATTCCGCCAATCGGGGCGGGGAGCCAGCCTCGACATTGGGTGACGGTGGTGTATTCTGCCTGTTTGACACTGATCAGCCGAGCGGAAGAGTCGTAGTTAGGATTCTGATAAGGACCACCTCTTATCCCCCGGGTCGGATCAAAGAAGGTGCCGTAGCCCTTATCCCGGCAAAGGGTCATGACATCTTTAACTGAAAGCTTACGGTCAGGCTTAACTGAAAAGGGGAAATCCATATTAGGCAGGGATGGACTGAATTTGGAAGAAGGTGAGACCAGATCAAAAAAGCGCCACATTCTGGCCCGCCGCCAGTTAGAAGCAGCACTGCCCTCAGCCGGAGAATAGGCTTTTTTCCAGCTGAATGGCTGCCCGCTTTTTGGATCCCAGAGCCCATTATCTACGGCATAAGAAATAACATTGGCCGAAGCCAGGAAGAAATCTGGTTTATTTAAATCAATTTCACCTATCCTCGATTCATTAGGGCAAATGCTCACCTCATCGTCAGGAACTCTCTGGGCACACCAGATAGCACCTGGCTGGCCGGTTCTGGGATTCCAGAGAGGACCAACCGGCATAATTTCAAAGACCCAGACCTCCTCTGGATCGGCCACAGCCAGCATTTCCCCACCATCCTCACCACCGTAGCCATATTGTTCGGCCAGAGATCCCATCAACTTGATCGCCTCTCTCGCTGTCCGGCACCTTTCCATGGCCAGAAGGGTAAGCATGGTCAGATTAAGAGCCGGGGTTGAAGTTGAGTTTGACAATTTAGGCCGGTTGCCAATAGTCGATTCGCCCATGGCCAGCTGCTGGTCGTTCATATAACCAAAGACCCCATGCATATAACCGAATGTATGGGCTACTTCCGGTATTTCGACGCCAGTGAAATCCTTTTTTATCAAATCCCATTTTAGCCCCTGATCTGGTGGCCAGGTTCTAATTTGTGAAATCCTGTATAACTTCCTCATTTCACCTGGCTTATGATCAGCTGGCGGTACATAACGCCAGGTCCAGTCACACATCCCGCAGTCAGCCGTGTGGGTAGTCATGGTGGAACCATCAACCGAAGCGTTTTTGCCCACCATGATAACCGTGCAATTATCTAAAGGGGATAGGTAATCATAAGCTGTTTGACCCACTGGCTCCTGTTGGCTGGCCGAGAAGATAACCAAGGAGAGAATAATAAGCCCCGCCAATCCCGCCCATCCTGCTAGTTTCTTCATATTCATAAAAGTATTACTCCTTCTGAGTTTTCTGGCTCATATTTTTTAAAGATCAGATTCCATCTTTTTCCTTGGCTTAATTCTATCGGCTGCCTGTTTACCTGCTCTTTTTCGAATTTAATCTAAAATTATTTTACCTGGCTCTGCTTCAGCCGGGTTATGGAAATAGTAACCAACACCGTTCTGAACGACATCCCGATAACGGGGTAGGTTCTGGATAACGATGGCTCTCTCCGGTGTTTTTCTGGAATATTGCCTGATAATCTCCAGGCTTACTGACAGGTGCTGCCCGACTCTTTTCTCCAGAGGCCAACCGGACTCGTCATAGGGAACAAACAGCTTTTTCTTTTTAGCCAGGCTCAAGAGGAAATCATCCTGACCGGTCAGGAACAATTTTTCTGTTTTTGGACCGGTTGGCTGATCAAGGAAAGGCATGGGAGCTTCCAGAAGAAAAGGAAGAGTATCAGAATAATCACCGATTTCCCGGTGTGACAGCCCGCGGAATTTTACTGGCGAAGGCTCGACATGATTTTCAAAACCTTCCATTGATTTGACTGTCAGTGAAGCTAAGGTAGCCAGGCGGATAGCTTTTTCTGGCGCAACAATGCAGTTGGTAACAGGAAACATGGTTTCTGCCCCATGGAGATCGATAGCCAGATCAACCTGGTTCTGTCGCAGTAGCTCCATGGCCGCATAGGTGACCTGCTCCATCGGCAAGCCGTTCTTTCGACCGGGCCAGGTGCGATTGGTATTTCTAATATCCAGATAGGAAAGAAGCTGCTTTTCCGGATAATGAATATAAACGTCAGGATCTGGCCACTGATCAAGAGGAGAGGCGTCTCTGTTGCCCATACGGAAAGTTTTTTGACCCCAAGGGGTGGAAACTGAAAAATAGAGTGGATATCCTTCTCCTGGCCTTGTATTCAGGCTGCCACTATGATTGAAGTATGGTATAAGGTAAAGAGTGCCTTTTTCAACTACTGCATTTTCAATCATAATGAGTACTGAGAGGAGGCCTTCGGGCTCATTGGAATGGGTGTTCCCCATGATTAAAGCTCGCCCGCCTGGCTCTTTGCCTTCCAAAACATAGACGCGCGTATCCGCTTGACTACCTCTGATTGCCGGGAAAAAATCACTCAGTTTTTTGACTTCAGTGACCCCTGGCCCCAGGACCAGTGGAACCTGATAATGACGTTGCTTCCAGAGGGGCCAGCCTCCGGCTATAATCAAAATAACCAAAACTACCGTCGCCAGTAGTTTGAATTTGAATAGTCCTCTTTTCATTGCTTACCTTTCATTTTAAACGGAGCAGCCGAGCAATAAAGGGAATAAGAGTAATCAGGTACAGAACCACTTTATCCTTACTGGTCTTTTCTTCGATGAGATTTTTGATGGTGATGGCGGTAAAAAACAGGCAGATTAAATAATAAATAACCATAATGATTTTAGCTATCATTTTTTACCCTTTTAAAACCGATATCCATAAAAGTTTGCCCATCAAAATCTTCTAACCGATGACCAGAAAGCTCAATTTTGAACTAAAGATGACCATCAAAATGGCTACCGCTGTTATCATCACCCATGGCAACCAGGCTTTTTTAATCGATGACCAGTAACTGCCCTCATAACCAGTAACAATTAAACTCAATCGGCCAATGAGTGCAGTCGGAGGTAAGCCGTCGCCCAGTGGCCAGAGCAAGCTAAGTGCAGAGATGACTATGGTGGCATGATAACCAAGTGAATTAAGATACCAGACCAGCGGAATGCCAATGATAGCAGCTCCTCCATAGGTAAGAATGCCTTCAGAAAAGGGAATGATAATCGGCAAAAGACAGAATAAAAGGCCAAGCGGGATTATTAGCACAGAATAGGAAATAAGCCCCTTAACGCCAGAGGCCGCCATAATTTGCTGCAGCATACCAACTATGACCATTATTGAGAGTAGAGGCAGAAGTTTACTAACCGTGCTGCTGGCCACCTTGATCAGATTTATTTTCACCGGACTGATGAGATAAGCAGCCAGCGAGGCTATTATAAATTCCAAAGGTAAGCCCAGAATCGGAAAAGAAAAAGGCCACAGCCGGTAGGCTATGACCAGACCGAAGAAGACGGCGAAAGGCAACAGCAGGCGCCACCAGTTCATGCCAGGGACAAGCTCAATTTTATTGAGAAATTCATCTAATTCAGCTTTTTTGCCCTTCTGACGGCCCAGGATCAAAATAGTTGCTGTCCCCAGAAGGAGTACCGGGATACCCAGAGGCAATTCAAAACCGACGTAAGGAATAGCTGTACCGGCACATAAAATCATGGCCCAGATATTGACCGGCGGGGCAGCTGCTGCCAGGCCAGCCAGTATAAATAAAATAGCCGGAATTTTATTCTCCTCTACCCCCAGACCCTTAAGAGCGAGCGCAACTGGTGTCCCGACGACCAGAAGAGAAACACTACCGGCACCGGTGAGAGCACCAGGTATAAGAACAATGATCATCAGCAAGAAAAGCGCCAGAAATCTATAACGGGCAAAGCCTACAACCGTTTGCCTGACAGCAAAATTAATCCCCCCTGATTCTTGAATGATGGTGATAAATAGTGTTGCGGTAAAAAAAACCAGAATAACATCAAGATAGGTAAAACTACCTTCGACCAGATGTCTGGGAATCTCAGCCAGGGGAGGGGTCCTGAAGATAGCTCCAGCCACCGCCCCGGCCAGAGTAGCCAGAAATAAACTCATCTCGATCGATAGCTTTCGCCACTGAGCAAGGGCATAGGCTACAACCAGAACTGCTGATATAACTATGGTTTGATATATCATTTGAACGAATCTTACTTTTTTATCCCCGGTAAGGCAATAAAAATTTTAAAAGACAATTTCCAATTCAAATTTATATTTCTGGCTGGCTGCCCGCAGCTCTCTTTTAACCTGCTCAAAATAATTTTCAGAGGCATAGGCTTCAAGACCATGCTGTCGATAAAAATTGATGAAATAACCTGAATAGTTGAGTCTATCGATAAAAATTTTATCGACCAGACCAGCCAGAAGACTGATCAACCTGGTCGGGTCTTGAGGCAATATTGGTCCGATAAAGGCAAACGTCTTAAAACCTGATTTTTTTATAGTTTCCAGGGCCTTAATCCTGCGGCTGATAGGGGGTGCACCTGGTTCGAACAGGCTGGCCATCCGGTCACTATCTGTAGCGATAGAAAAGCCGATTTCCGCTTCCTTGATATCCCGCAGCAAATCCAGATCTCTCAGAACCAAATCTGATTTGGTCTGAATAAAAACAGGGAAGTCAAAACGTCTGATTTCTGCCAGGCATTTTCTGGTCAGCAGATAGTGAGCTTCGGCCGGCTGATAGGCATCACAGACTGAGGCGATCCAGATGGTTCCCCGCCTGGCCTTGACCAGTTGCCGGCTGAGTAACTCCGGGGCGTTGATTTTAGCTTCGATAAACTGGCCCCAGGGTTCAGTATGTCCTGAATAGCGCGGCATGAACAGGGCAGCATAACAATAGCGGCAGCTATGGCTGCAACCGGTATAAGGATTGAGGCAGTAATCAAAGACCTTTGATTTATTGAGAACACTTCTGGCTAATTTTTCTGTTATTTTCATTAAGATATATTTACCATAAGTGTCGTTTTTGTTTAATAATTGCCTCCTGTCCGGACCAAATTCTTGCCATAATTTTAACGCATCTTTTTTTTGAAAAAATAGTTTATAATAAAGGCAGAAATGGACATCTGATATGGACAAGGAGGCAAGGATGCTTTCTCTTAAAAATAAAAGGGCAGTGGTCTCTCTGCTGTTTTCCATCCTGATGATTTTCGGACTGGCTTCGGGGCTGCGGGCCCAGTATTTTGGCCGGAATAAGGTCCAATACAAGAAATTCGATTTTAAAATTATGAAGACCAAGCATTTTGATATCTATTTTTATCAGCAGGAAACCGAGGTCGTCAAACAAGCAGCTCAGATGGCTGAACGCTGGTATGCCCGTTACAGCCGGATATTTAATCATGAGCTTAAAGGGCGTCAACCTCTTATTATCTACTCCAGTGGGCCTGAGTTCCAGCAGACAACAGTCATTCCTGAAACTATGGGTGAGGGAACAGGCGGAGTTACCGAGTCTTTTAAAAGGAGAATCATCCTGCCCTATGGTGTTACCCTGGCAGAGACTGACCACGTCATCGGACACGAGCTGGTTCATGCTTTTCAGTATGATCTGGCCGGTCAGGGTCACTCAGATGAAGCCAGATACACTGGAGCAGACCTGAGGATTCCGTTATTTCTGGTGGAAGGTCTGGCTGAATATCTGTCTATTGGCCCTTATGATCCGGAGACCTCGATGTGGATGAGAGATGCCTGGAAAAGAAAATTCTTACCGCCGATTAAAAAATTAGAAGATTACTACAAGTATTTCCCTTATCGCTACGGCCAGGCCATCTGGGCCTATATCGGTGGCCGCTATGGGGATGAAATGATTGGCAAGATCTGGCGGATGTTATCCAGAACTAATGATTATGAAGCAGTCCTGCAGGGGGTACTGGGAGAGCCACTGAAAAAGATTTCGGAAGACTGGCATAAAGCTAATGAAGCTGCTTATAGTCCACTCGTTCCCTTGACTCAAACTCCTGATCAATATGGAAAACTACTGCTGAAAGGCACCGAGGAGAATGTCTATAATGTTTCACCAGTGCTCAGCCCTGACGGCCGTTATCTGGCGTTTCTTTCTTCGCGTGATCTTTTCTCGGTTGATCTTTATCTGGCCGAAGCCAGAACAGGTAAGGTGATTAAAAAGCTGACTTCAACCGCTATTGATCCTCACTTTGAAAGCATTCAATTTATCAGATCAGCGGGTTCCTGGGAAGCCAGTGGTCAGCGCTTTGTCCTCGGAACTATTTCCCGGGGCAGACCATATTTAACCATTATCAACGTCAATAAGGGGAAAATTGAAAAAGAAATTCCTTTTCCCGAGCTGGGTGAAATTCTCAATCCATCCTGGTCACCGTCTGGAAAGGAAATTGCTTTCTCTGCTCTGGCGGGTGGAGTTAGCGACCTGTATATTTATAACCTGGAAGACAATACGCTAAAGAAGATGACTGATGATGCCTATGGGGATCTTCATCCTGTCTGGTCGCCGGACGGCACAAGAATTGCCTTTGTGACGGAGAGATTCAGTGCCAATTTAAACTGGCTGGACAGCGGGCATTATGAACTGGCTCTGCTTGATGTCAGGTCAGGGGAAATCACCAGAGCTCTGGCTTTTCCATCCGGAAAAAATGTCAATCCGCAGTGGTCAGCCGACGGGCAAAGTCTATTTTTCCTATCTGATTACCAGGGAAAGACTGATCTGTTCCGGCTGAGTCTGGCTGATGGGAAAATTTATCAGGTAACCAATCTATTCACCGGCATTGGAGGTATAACCCAGCTCAGCCCGGCTATTTCTTATTCGCCTGAGGCTGGCACGCTGGCCATGTCAATTTATGAAAATGGTTGTTATTCAATTTATCTAATAGAATCAAGTGACAGGCTGGCCGGCCAGATGACTCTGGCTCAGTTGACCGACCGGCCTGTTGGCTTGCTACCGCCTCGAACCCAGCTGGAAGGGGCTCTGCTCGGTTTATTGCGTAACTCTCTCTATGGGCTGCCAAAAGAAACTGATTTCCCAGTAACCAATTACAAGCCAAAGCTCAGTCTGGACTATATTACTCAGCCCACAGTAGCAGTTGGGGTTGATCGCTATGGTACCTATGCCGGCGGGGGAATAGCTGCTATCTGGAGCGATATGCTGGGCTATCATACTCTGGTGACTATGGCCCAAACCGATAACCAGCTGACAGATAGTTATGTGATGGTTGGCTATCAGAATTCTAAAAACCGCTTAAACTGGGGTCTGGTTGGCCAGCGGGTTCCGTATATATATGGATCTTATGGTGGCTACTATGATGAAATAGACAATTACCCTGTCTATGTCCAGGATGAATACCTGGACCGTCAGATAAACTATGAAATTGGCGGCTTTGCTTATTATCCACTTAACACTTTTCGCCGTCTGGAGTTCAGCGCTGGTTTTGATTATATAGACTTCAGCCGGCATGTTTACCGCTATATCTATGATGCTTACTATTATGAATTGATTGATTATTATAACTTTTCGCTACCCTCGGCCCCGAGCATCAAATATGGTTATGTGTCTGCTGCTCTGGTTTATGACAGTTCAATATTTGGCGCCTGCAGTCCCATTATTGGTAAAAGTTATGTTCTTCAGGCTGAGCCAACTTTTGGCAATTTAAATTTCATTTCTGTACTGGCTGATTTCCGGCGTTATTTTGTGCCCGCTAAACCCTTTACCCTGGCCTTCAGAATACTTCATTACGGACGGTACGGAAGTGGTTCAGATGATTCAAGGCTCTGGCCTTTATATCTTGGTTATGAGACTCTTGTCCGTGGCTATGATTATTATACTTTTGAATATAGTGAGGTTGACTCTTATAATCCCAACCTCTTTGATTTTAACCGTTTACTTGGAAGCAGAATGATAGTGGCTAATGCTGAATTGAGATTCCCCGTTTTCGGTTTGCTTGGAGTGGGGAAAGGATACTACGGTGTCTGGCCGCTGGAATTTCTGGCTTTTTATGACATCGGTACGGCCTGGTATAAAGGTGAAAAGCCATCAATATTTGGAGGCGACAAGAAGCCAGTAGCCAGTGCTGGAGTCGGGTTAAGAACCAATTTCTTTGGAGTCCTGGTTCTAGGCTTTGACTACGTTTATCCCTTTGACCGTCCGCTCAAAGGCTGGCACTGGCAGTTTACCATTTCGCCAGGCTTCTAAAAGGATGCTGCCGAAATCTGGACAGGTTTTTATTATTTAATCTCCTTTATATAAATATTCTTGAAATAAACCGGCGACCGACTGTCATGGTTCTGAAGGCCAATATAACCTTCTCGAGCAAAATCCTTCACTTTACCTCGTGGTTCGGCCCGCCAGTTAATAACTTCCTGGCCGTTTAATTCCACTTTGATCTGCTCCCCGATAAAAGAAATCTTCATATGGTTCCACTCACCGGCTGGTCTAAAAGCTGCAGCTGAAGGTGCCTGGGCATCATAGACAGCGCCGGTCTGGTGGATTCCCTGGCCGGCATCGTAAATCTGAATCTCAAATGAATGGTAGATATAATCATCGCTGGTGGGCACATCAGGGACTCGCAGAAATAGGCCTGAGTTGGTTTCGGGGTCAGAGCATTTATAATCAACTTCCAGAATGAAGTCTTTGAATTTCTTGCGGCTGTACCAGAAAAGACCCATTCCGCCCTGAGACTTTAATATGCCTGTCTTATTATCAAGCTCAAAGTAGCCCGGCCCATAATGATTCCAACCATGCTTTTCATACCAGCCATTTTCTCTTTTCAAAAGCTGTTCATAACCATCATAGTAGGTGACACTTTTGATATAAGCCAGCCCTTTTTTGAGGTCAGGTTCAGGATCAAGCACATTTTTCTCATTTTCATATTCAATAGTCAGATATCCGTCATAATCCTGCCTGGTGAGTTCAGCCAGGATATCCTTTATTCTGCCTTTTCCACTGCCGAAGGCTACGTCTTCGGCCCCTTTTGTTCCGAAGTCGCTCCTGTCTTTAATGTGAACATCAATGATTCTGCCTTCCAGCAACCGCAGGCATTCGACCGGATCCAGACCGCAGCGCATCCAGTGCCCGGTATCGGCACAGACCCCGATCCTGGAATCCAGATTATTAAGGTGTTTTAAGGTGGTCAGGGGATAGGCGTAGGTGGCCGGTTCGGGGTGGTTATGAATAGCAATCCGAATATCATATTCTTTGACCAGCTTTTCCAGCAGAGGATAATCTTTGTCCTGAGGTTCAGTCACTATAGTCCTGATACCCATCTTCCTGGCAAAATCAAAGACCCGTCTCATCTGATTTTCATTTCGGCCAGTATCAACCACGCCATAGGCAATGACTTTGATCCCGACAGCTCTAAGTTTTTCTTTAATCATCTCGATATGTTCATCGTCAAGCTGATGATCGAAGACCACACTGGCCGGCAGTTCTTTAGAAATTCTCTGGCCAGGATAAGCCTGGATATAGCTCAGGCCAAGAGCCTTCGTTCTGTCCAGGGCCTCAAAAAAAGTATAACGGCGGTAAGTCCAGCTCTGCATGGCAATCGGGAAAGATTTAATCCTTATCTCATTAAAATTTGTTTCTCTGACTGCTTTTTTTATTGAATCTGGAATAACTTTTTCTTCGGGTGGGGTCTGGGAGAAAGCGGCCGTCAGCCAACAGCTCATAATGAGGCCTAAAATAAAAGTTCTTCTTAATTTCTTAGACAGCATTTTTGCCTCCCTGTCTAAACGGATATTTAAACACAGCTTCTGGCCAGCCTGACCAGCAGGTCAGCAGTGGCCAGACTGTTGCCTTTATTATTTTTTTGGATTCCACTGGCCTCTGGCTACAGCTGGAATGAAATTTTCGAGGCCGGCCGGAGGGAAGGTCATAGTTTTGCCTTTCTCCATGCTCATGTAGGCTGCCATCAGCAATTCGGTTACATTAAGTCCATCGTCAAAATTTTCTTCTGGCCGTCGGCCCTCCAGAAAAGATTCAACCATGTGTCTGTTCTCACCTGTATAGCCATATTCAAATTCTTCGCAGGAGACAACTGGCATCTGCCCGACCTCGGCATTTTGTTTTTCTACCAGATCTTCTCCTGCTCGACCCTTCACCTGGCGGCTGAAAAAGACCTTTAACCCGGAATCGAGAGTATTATATTGAAGCGAGTATTCTGGACCGAGCAATTCCAGACTAAGACGCAGACCGGCCCCTACATAACACCAGGAAGTAGTTGTTTCGACGACTAGAATGTTACCTTTTCTATCTTCATATTCAATGATTGATCTGGCGAAATCCTCGGCCGGGCGATGTTCGTAATCAAGCTGGCCGCCGCTGATCATTTTTAGTTTTTTAACATAATCGGGCAATTGCCATTTAAGGCAGGTAGCATAGGCCGAGAGCTTAACGGGCTTTAACTCTTCCCGGCTGGCTCCGGGTGGAGTTAACATAAACCTGGCTTCTTCCACCGAATGACACATCATGTCATTCAGGACTCCGCCGCCCTGTAGCTCTCCTTCCCAGAACCAGGCACTGTGAGGTCCGCTATGTTCTTCAGCTGCCCTGGCCAGATAAGGACGGCCGGTCAAGCTGGCTCCTCTGGCCCAGATGATTTCTTTTCCACGCCTGACGGCCGGAGCAAAAAGCTGATTTTCAAGATAGCCATCGAGCAAATTGGCTTTTCTGGCCAGGTCCACCAGGCGGCGAGCCTCTTTCACATTTCTGCCCAGAGGCTTCTCGCAGGTCACACCGATCAGCTCCCCTTTACCTTTAATAACGGCCTCCGCTATTTCTTCCATGACTTCGGTCCTGGTAAAATTGGGGGAACATATCCAGATAGCATCAATGGCCGGGTCAGCTACCATCTCGGTAATCGACTTATAAGCTCTAGCCTGACCAACTTTTAGTTTTCTGGCCAGCTGGGCAGCTTCAGCAGCCTTTTTCTGATCAGGGTCAAAAATACCCAGGACATCTGCTCCGCGCACCCCTACCCAGGATCTCAGGTGGAAACGGGTAATAAAACCTCCACCGACAAAGCCGATGCCCAGATTAGATTTCTTGCTTTTCATCTCAGACTCCTTTGCCTGATTTTTATTTAGCCAGTAACGGTCGAATTCTCGACCACTTTCTTCTCTCTAAAGGTAAAAACAAAAACGATGGCACAGACGATGGTAATAATTGTCGGGATCATAAAAACATTAAACCAGTTAGTGCCGGCCGGTGTGGTGAATATTTTTTCAATCCAGCCAGAAAACAAGCTGCCCACAAAATTTCCCAGCCCAAGAATGATGACCGAAATCAAACTCTGAGCAGAAGCCCTTATATCCTTGGGAGCAATCATATCGACATAAATAAAAGAGGCAGTAAAGAAGAAAACATAACAGAAACCATGAAGGGCCAGCGAAGCAATCACCAGCCAGGCGGGATGCCCGACCATGAAAATAATATAGCGAATTGGCCAGGCCAGGACGCCAATGATCATGGTCTTTTTGATGCCAAATTTCGGAAGAAAATAGGGAAGCAGCAAACCCATGACAAACATTTCAGCAAACTGGGCTATGGTCATGACCAGTGGTGTCTGGGCTTCCGTCAGTCCGATGACCGGAGACGTCAAGAAGGGAGCAGTCAGGACATAATAAAACTGGAGCTCAGTGGCTACAATAAAGGCAATTATTGAAAATATTAAGAAGTCGCGGTCCTTTAGCATTTTTAACGCTTCAAGAAAAGCATAAGGATGGCCGGCTTCCTTCTTAGGTGGGGTATGGGGTAGCGAAAAAGCCTGGAGGCCCATGATGATGGAGAAAATACCAGCCAGAAACAAAGTATCCCCTTTAATAGCCAGACCCGGCGCTCTCTCTCCAAGCAACCTCCAGCCGGTCAGCCCCCAGCCAGCAGCAATCCAGCCGATTGTCCCCCAGACCCTGATTTTGCCGAAGTCTTTTTCTGAGTCCTTTAAATTGGCAAAAGCAATGGAGTTGGTTAAGGCCAGAGTTGGGGCGAAAATCAGGCAGTAAATCAACATTAACCAGGCTAAAGATTCAAAAGAGGTCAGTCTGGCTCCGAACAAAAGAATAATCCCGCCAATGATCTGAAGCCAGGCAATAACTTTTTCAGTCGGAAAGTAACGGTCAGCCAGTTGTCCTCCAATAAAAGGGGCAATAATTGTGGCCAGAGGTAACAGGCTGTAAATCAAGCCAACCTGGGTCCCGGAAAAATGCAGGGTATTAATAAGATAAGAAGAAAGGACAGGTGCCCATGATCCCCAGATGGCATATTCCAGAAACATCATGGCGCTTAAGCTGGTTTTAACTGACATGCAGCCTCTCCTTTCAGGATTATAATCAGATATGGTTAGACAGCAGAATATTTTTTTTGTAGTTTTTTGTCAAATTATTGCGACCAAGCCTGAACCAGCAGATAAAAATAAAATATTTGCTATTTCTTCTGGTCTGTGTTATTGATAAGCAAAAGGAGCAGCGGGTGCTTATCTCAGCCATGGAGAAAAGACGGGAAAAAAGGCTTGATGAGGAAAACAAGGTCGTCCTCCGTGTTCTGGCAGAGGATGGCCAGGAGAAGCAGTCATTTTATTCGTTCTCCCGCGATATTTCGGTTGGCGGGTTGCGGATCATGACCGATTCTCCTTTGCCGGTCAAGACGAAGCTAAAAATAGAAATTGCCTTGTCTGAATCGAAAAAAGTGATTTCCGGTTTGGCTGAAGTTCGCTGGGTTAAAAGTCTATTCGAAGATGAAGTTTACGAAATGGGCCTGGAGTTTATTGATCTTGATCCCCAGAGCAAGGTTTTTCTACTCGAACATATATATAAGAGGACAATTGCTCGTTAAGCCTTTTAGCCTGCTAAATATTCAGTTCTATAAAAGCCTCCAGGGCCAAAATTTATCGGGGCTATGTTTAAACCAAGGAAACACAGGTAGATGACCTGCCCTGTGGGGGAGATCGGTTGGATGAAACAGAAGAGGTTAAGCAAGCCAAGAGTAGCTATTCCTCTCTCGATTTTTCTCTTTGTTGCTTTCTTTACTGGTCATTTACCAGCCAGAGAGAAAGATTTTTATTTCCCGTTGCTTAAAGCAGACCTGTTTATCCAGAAAGATGGCTCTTTTCTGATTGATGAGTACCTGACCTTTGAATTCCAGGGCAATTTCTCCTGGGCGTCTCTCTGGCTCCCTTTAGAGGCAAGACAAGGAGTTTCAAGGTCGAATCAGATTGAAATTTCAGATTTTCAGGTCGCAGATGAGAGCGGCCAGATTTTGCCGGCTGAAACAAGAATTAGCGACGGGAGATTTGAAGCTCGCTGGTACTTTCGGGCGGCTGATGAACGTCGGACATTTCATCTCTCCTACCGGGTAAAAGGAGCCATTCTCAGTTATGATGATGTTTCCGAACTTTACTGGCAGATTATTGGCAACGAGGTTGACCGCCCCACAGAGCGGGCCGAAATTCTGGTTCATTTACCTGAGGCTGTTAACCAAAAAGAAGAACTTTTAGTTTATGGCCACGGTCCACTATCGGGGAAATCAGAGATACTGGACGCCAGAACTGTCGGGTTTCAGGCCATATCTATCCCGGCTCATCAGTTTCTGGAAATCAGGGTTGTCTGGCCATCTGGATTGGTGGCCGGGTTGCCAACCAGCGGTCTTGCTCGAGATATTATTATAAAAGAGGAAGAAAAGCGGGTTCAAGAAACTATAGAGAGAGCCAGGCGGGCCAGAGAAGCTGCTCAAAAACAAGAAGAGATCTTCCATCGTCTGGGTTTGGCCTGGTCTGGCTGGCAGGCCCTGGGTCCTCTCATCTGGCTCCTTTTTTATTTTTATTTCTGGAAAAAAGTTGGCCAGGATTATCAGTTTGATGATATACCTGAATATTATCGTGAAATCCCATCCAATTTGCCTCCGGCTCTGGTGCAGGTCCTGAGGAAGCAGGGAGGTAAACCTGATCCGGTAGCTTTGACCGCTACCATCTTTGATCTGGCCCGACGGGGATATTTCGAAATCGCTGAAGAGAAAATAGAAGAAAAAGGGCTGTTTGGCCCCAAGATAAAAAATCAGGTGGTTTTTAATTTCAGGGCCGAAACTCCAATAGGAGACAAGCTCAAGCCGTTTGAACAAGAGGTCCTCAAGTTGCTGGCCGGTGCCGCTGGAAAAGAAAAAATAGATAAAGGTACCAGATTGAAGCTTGAAGACTTTTTAGATTATCTAAGGAATTCTGCCGCTAAGCTTCAATGGTTTGAAGGCTGGGCTAAAAGCTTAACCACTGAATCCAAAAAACTGGGCTTTATTGAACCTGCCAGTCAGCGAACTTCGCAGATCTTTTTATCAGTCTCTTTACCCCTGGCTTTTTTAACCCTGTCTCCAGTTTTGATCGTTATGGTCTGGCTGCTTTCACCAACCTTAAAAAGGCGACAAAGAGACTGGGCCAGGGAAAATGAATTATGGGAAGCACTGGAGAGATTTTTAAGAGACTTTTCTGATTTCAAGGAAATTCCGCCAGAAGCTTATAAACTCTGGGACCAGTATCTGGTGTTTGGCATTCTTTTTGGTCAGGCCAAAAAACTGGTTAAAATGATACCTCAGATTCTATCTGACGAGCGGGCAGTCAAACCTGCCTGGCTTGGAGGCTATCTGGCTTTAGCCGCTTCCCGTCCAGATATCAATTCAATTTCCAGAGCTATTAATTCTATTGACAGGGCAGCGGCGGCTATCAATCAGGCTAGCCTGTCAGCAGCTCATTATTCCTCTGGTCACGGTGGAGGGTTCAGCGGCGGGGTAGGGGGAGGAGGTGGCGGTGGCGGAGTTTCAGCTGGTTGAGATGTTTGAGATTTTATAAAAATAAAATTCTGATCAAAAACTAAACAAATCAAGGAGGAAAAAATGGATGAAAAAAGAACAAGAACCGAAGAATTTAAAGTTTCTGGTTCAGAAATTCTGGAAAAAATAAAAGAGATAATCAAACAGGGTAATGCTCTCCGGATTATTTTCAAAACAGAGGACGGGCGAACTTTTATGGAAATCCCCCTGACAGTGGGACTGGCTGGCACCTTGATTGCGCCGCTTTGGGCAGCTATCGGAGCGATAGCCGCCCTGGCCTCTAATTTGACCATTGTCGTGGAGAGAGAGGAGAAAAAGGAGGGAGAAGAACAAAAGGAATGAAAAGCCTGTTTAAGAAATCAGCACAATGAGCGAGCCTGATGAATGAGATAGAGGTATCTATCAAGCTGAGGTGTCGCTGTAGCTTAAAAAGGCAGCTAATTTGTTTGGTTTATGTATTAAAGAAATCGGGGTTGGGGGAGTGACAGCTGTTGATTAAAATTTAAAAGATGACCTAAAATGATAGAAGAGAACAATAGAAATAATGTTAAGGAGGGCAGTATGAAAAAAAACATGGGGGCGATGGACAGAACTATCCGTACAATTCTGGCTATAGTTCTGGCCGTTCTGGTTCTGACCAACGTGGTCAGGGGAGTCCTGGCTTATATTCTGGTTGTTCTGATTACCATCCTGCTTATCACCAGCCTGATTGGCTTTTGTCCTCTCTATGTTCCCTTTGGTATCTCTACCAATCGACGGGGAAAAACCGATAACAGGGCTTAAGACTCCAGGCTTCCTCTCCTGGATAAGTCAACAGCCTGGATGGGGAAATTATAAATGATCGTGACCGCGAAATCGGCTGTATTTTATAAATTTTAGTGTTCTTAAGCGGGAGGAAAGGAGAAGCTTAATGCTTTATAGAAAAGTCAATCAAGATCAAGGGTCTTCAGCCGGTCATTATACCTGGCAGATTAGTATTCGGCTACAACTGCTGCTGTTGGTAATTGTTGCCTCTTTTTGCCTTCATCTAGGGGCGGCTGAGGAGGAACTAAAATCCACCAGACTTAATCTTATGCCCTGGCCGGTCAAAGTGGAGATAACCAATGGACAATTTCGCCTGACTGAAAACTTCTATCTGGGAGGCGAGGTTAAGCCAGGACACAGGGTTTTTAAAGCCGGGGCCCGTTTTATGTCCAGGCTGGCTGGCCGCACCGGGCTGTTTTTTGAACAGGATTACCTCGCAACTCAGGAGATAAGCAACAGGACAAAGTTTTTCTACCATTTCGACCAACCCGGTCGACTGGTACCGGGTGAAGATGAATCATATCAACTTGAAATTTATCCAGAGAAAATTGAATTGAAAGCCAGGACTGATGTGGGCCTGCTGCGGGGCTTTGAAACCTTGCTTCAGCTGCTTTTTTCAGACGAGCAGGGATATTTTTTTCCCTGCCTGCGGATAGAAGATTTTCCTCGTTTTACCTGGCGTGGCCTGTTAATTGATTCCAGCCGGCATTTTATGCCGGTTGATGTTGTTAAAAGAAACTTGCTGGCGATGTCAGCGGTTAAACTTAACGTTTTACACTGGCATCTATCTGATGATCAGGGCTTTAGAGTCGAAAGCAAAGTTTTTCCGCGCCTCCATCAACTAGGTTCTGATGGCTTCTATTACAGTCAGGAAGAAATCAAGGAGATAATTCAGCTGGCTTCAGAACTGGGAATCAGGATTGTTCCTGAGTTTGATCTGCCAGGACATTCAACCAGCTGGTTTGTTGCTTATCCCGAATATGCCAGTGCTCCCGGTCCATATCAGATCGAAAGAAAATTTGGTGTCAGTTTGCCTGTCTTTAACCCAACCCTGGAAAAGACCTATAAATTTCTTGACCGCTTTTTAAAAGAAATGACGGCTCTCTTTCCAGACCCTTATTTTCATCTTGGTGGAGATGAGGTTGACCCCAGGCAGTGGAAAGAGAATCCTGAAATCCAGAAATTTATGAAAAAAAATAACATTCCAGACGAACCTGCTTTACAGGCCTATTTTAACCGCCGCCTGCTCAAAATACTGACTAAATATCAGAAAAAAATGGTCGGCTGGGATGAAATTTATCAACCCGGCTTGTCCCAGGATGTTGTCATCCAATCCTGGCGGGGGCAGGAGGCGCTGGTGGACGCAGTCAGAAAGGGTTATCAATGTCTCTTATCGAATGGTTATTATATAGATCTTATGGGAAGTGCCGAAAAGCATTATCTTAACGATCCTGTTCCTCCTGATTCTCCGCTAACCGCTGAAGAAAAAAAGTTAGTCCTGGGAGGTGAGGCTACCATGTGGGCTGAGCTGGTCAGCCCTGAAACAGTTGATTCCAGAATCTGGCCCCGAACCGCAGCTATCGCTGAAAGATTGTGGTCACCAGTAGAAATAAGAGATGTCGATGAGATGTACAGGCGTTTAAAAGTTATCAACCTGAGGTTAGAAGAGAACGGTGTCAATCACGTGAAAAATCAACCGATGATGTTGCGCCGTCTGGCCCAATCCGAGCAAATTAAAAGTCTGGAAGTTCTGGCCGCGGTGTCTGAACCGATTAAAGGCTATAGCCGTCACAGCCAGGGTAAACCTTATAGTTCACTCTCGCCCTTAACCCGTTTTGTCGATGCCTGCTATTCAGAGTCATTCGAGGCTAGAGATTTTAAAAGGCTGGTCGAAAATTTTCTTAAAAGTCGGGATCGAAGGCAGGCTGAAGAAATTAAAGGCTACCTGCAACTCTGGCAGGCCAATCATCAGGAATTAATGGCCATAGTTGCCTGCTCACCTGTCCTTAAGGAAATAATCCCGCTGTCAGAAAATCTGGCTTCCATTTCAGACATTGGATTGGAAGCACTGAGACTCATTCTGAATAGCAAGAAAATTGATCCGGCGCGGCTTCAGACCAGGCAAAAAGTTTTAGAAGAAGCCAGAAAGCCAGTGGCCGAATGTGAACTGGCCGTTCTACCCGGAGTAGAACTGTTGTTTAACAGTCTTAAAAAATAAACCTGTTTATTTTAACTTTTCTTCACTGACAAAAGAACGGTAAGGCGAAAGATAAGAAAGAATTTCTTCATCAGCGGGTTGAGGTTGGCCGGCAACAATTCTGGTTAAGAGTTCGGCCAGACCGGGCCCAAGCATAAAGCCCTGCCCGCACATACCAGCTGCCAGCAAGAAGCCCTCGACTTCCCTGGTCCAGCCAACAATAGGAAAACCGTCAGGCGTCATGGGGTATAATCCGCGCCAGGTTCGCCTGACCCTGATGTTTTTCAGTCTGGGCATGAGGTCAATCATTCTTTTTGAAACCATTGGCAGAAACTGACTGGTTTCTCTGACATCAAAGCCCCAGAGACTGGGACTGGGAGTGATACAGAAGATAACCTGACCGGTGGCGTGTTGATAAAAATAATAATTGGCCGAGCCGTCCGCCGGGCGAAGGTCAACGATCATCGGGTGAAAAAATCGCTGGACAGGTTCAGTCACTGCCGCTTCATGAGAATCAGGGGTTACAGGAATCCCCACCCCGGCCATTCTGGCCACTTCTGCCGCCCAGGCTCCAGCGGCGTTAATAACAACTTCCGCTCCGTATCGACCCTGGTCGGTGACAACTCCTTTTATTTTCCCGCTCTCTATGACCAGATTTGTTACATTTTCTTTAAATTTGAATTGAGCTCCGGCCGCCCTGGCTCGCCGATAAAAAGCTTCATTGGCCAGCAGGGGAGAGGCGTGGCCGTCATCTGGTGACAGGGTGCCACCTCTCAGTTCTCTGGGATTGAGGTCAGGTAAGAACCTTCTTAATTCTTGAGCTTCGAGCCAGTCGATATTGAGACCGAGACTTTTTTGCAAGGGCAAAACTTCTTTAAGAGTCTTTTCTTCTTCCTCCCGGTAAGCAACAAAACAATAGCCGCCTTTATACCACTCCAGATCATCACCATACTTTTCTTTCCAGCTGGAGATAATGTCCAGGCTTCTCATCGAAAGACGAATCTTGGCCGGATCGGAATGGGTAGCTCGTAGCCCGCCTATGGCTCTTTTATTAGAGCCCTGCCCGCTGCTCGGATTTCTGTCAATAACCAGAACTTTAAAACCAGCTTCAGCCAGAAAGAGGGCGGTCGGGGTGCCAACACTACCGGCGCCTATGATTATAACTTCATAACTATCCTGGCTATTCATTGTTCTGACTTCCTTTCTTGATTTCCTGCTATAAGACCAGCCAGCAAACCCATTGGAACCTCAATAAATAAAGGCCTTTTGATCTGGTCGATAATTTCACTTTCCGGTACGCCTTCCTCCCTGAAGAGACGATGGATAAGCGGGGTGCAGGTCTTAGCCCCGCAGGGCCCCATACTTGCCCTGGTTATTGTTTTGATCTCGTTGATGTCTCTGACGCCCTCCTTTATAAGTTGCCTGATCTCACCGGCTGTTACCCGCTCGCAGCGGCAGATAATAGCTTCGTCAGCCATTCTTTGCACATAGCTCTCTTCAGCCGGTTCGAATGCTGTCTGAAGTCGCAGACCGCTTACCCTTTTGGCTACTTCCTTAGGAGCCTGGGCTTTAATCAGGATCGTCCGGTCATTAGCCTTAATGGATTTGACTGAGTTGACCGTGGTCCGAGCCAGTTCCCGGCCCTCAATATCGACCAGAATAACTTCCTGACCCGGGTTTATTAAATCCCTTAAAAACTCAAAGGGGATGGTAATCTCTGGCCGATCAGCATCTTTTCGATAATCAACCAAAGTAATAGCCAGTCCCGGACAGATGACCACGCAGCGTTCACAACCGCTGCAGCCACGCGCATCATTTTCTTCCTGGTAAACAGGAGTCTTTCTGATATCGACCCGATCAACCTCGATGAGTTTACGGGGACAGACAGCCGAGCAGGGGTCGCAGGGTATTTCCTGCAGGCAATGAATAACAGGGAAAACTCCACTTTCCCTGTCCGGGTAGCTTTCTGGAAAGGTCTGCCCGGGTTTGGATTTCAATATTTCAGCCGTCTTTTCCCAGGAAGCAGGGATCTCACCTGAATAAATCCCAAGATCTCTGGCAATTTCCAGTCCGCGGATCTTTCCAGAGAAAATAGCGGCTGAAGCTTCGGCAATTTCTTCTGCATCACCTGCCGCATAAGCCTGATAGCCAAACTCCTTGGCTTTGAGATAAAACTCATTAACCGGGTCAAGTCCTACCGCAATCAAGACTGTATCGCAGGTATAAATTTTTTCGGTTCCCTTAATTGGTCGGAATTTTTCATCTACCCTGGCTATGGTGACCGATTCAACTGACTCCCGTCCATTGGCACTTAAAACCGTATGAGAGGTCATAATCGGAACGCCCAGTCTGGCCAGCTTATCTTTATGAACTTTGTAACCGCCAACTTCGGGCATGACTTCCACCAGGCCAACTACCTGGATGCCGGCCTGAAGGGCATGATAACCGGCAATCAGACCGACGTTGCCCCCGCCGACAATGAATAACTTTTCTGTCGGGCGAACCAGGTCGCGATTGACCAGAGTCTGAAAGGCGCCGGCTCCATAAACTCCGGGCAGAGTGTTACCAGGGAAAGCCAGGGACTTCTCCCTGGCGCCAGCCGTGGTTAAAATAACCTGTGGCTTGACCAGAACATATTTTTGGCCTTCCTTGAGGACTCCTACCTTATGGTCACTATAAACAGCCAGAGCGGTCGTCTGAAGCCAGATTTCGACCGAAGGATATTGTCTGACTTGCTTTTCCAGCCTGGTAGCCAGGTCTATACCTCGTGTTCCAGCATAAACAGCTTCTACCGACCCAAAAAATCGATGAGTCTGGAGAACGAGTTTTCCACCCAGCCGATGCTTATCATCGACCAGCAGGCAGTTAACGCCACGACTGCCCAGCTCAATAGCTGCGGCCAGGCCAGCCGGTCCACCACCAATAATCAAAACGGTTGTCTCGACTTCCTCAATAGGCTGGAAATCGAACTGGATTTCTGGCGAAACCGGCGGCAATTCAGGCAAACCAGCCAATGGTTCAATTTTCATTCCTGGTTTGATCATTTCCATGCAGGATTTAACTGGGAAACCATCAGCCAGGACAAGGCACTGGGCACACTGACCATTAGCACAATAGATTCCCTGTGGGGCCCCGTCTTTGTGATGATAGCTAAATATTCTGATCCCGTTGGCAAAAAGGGCGGAAGCAATAGTTTCGCCTTCACGAGCTTCTAATTGCTTTTCTTGCCAATAAAAATTGAACAATGGCCGGTCACTAACTGGAAGAATTGGATGTTTATAAAGCCGATTATTGATCAAAGGAGACTCCTTTAGTCTGAATTGAGTCTAAACCAGATGGAATAAATCAAGACAAAAATCTCACCATGAAAATTAAGATTCGGATTATATCACAAGAAAAATTAAGAAAAAATAAGGTAAGAAGAAAAATCAGCCTGGCTTTTTTTAATGACTATTGTCTCTAAAAGATGTCATAAACATTTCAAACATGACTGGCGAGTCTCATTGGACATGGGACGAAGCCCTGATCAGCTCTCCCTTCGGCGTGGAAAAATCCCCAGGAATATGCTTAAATGGAGAGCAAACGGAGATAGCATGAGAAAAAAGACGTCTCTGGCTATAATCATCTTTTTGATTTCAGCTCATCTGACTTTTATGGAGGGAAAAGATAAGGTGACCGAAGTAAAACTGAAGGACAGGCCATCAGTCACCCCGGCCGCCGGTTATTATCAAGGCAATCGTTCACCGCTTCTGCCCGGTCCGCTGGTTAAATTACCAGTTGGACAGATTGAAGTTAGAGGCTGGCTATTGAGCCAGCTGCAGTTGATGCGCTCTGGTTTTGTCGGGCATCTGCCAGAAATTTCCAGATTTTTGAAAGAAGATTCAGGCTGGCTGAGCCTGCAGGGAAAAGGCTGGGAAGAAATGCCTTACTGGCTTAAAGGCTACGGAGATTTAGCTTACCTGCTAAAGGATCAGGAGATGATAGCTACTGCCAGAAAGTGGATTGAGGCCATCCTTGGCAGCCAGCAGGCCGATGGGTATTTTGGGCCGGTAGATAACAGAGAGGCTAATGACCTCTGGCCAAATATGGAAGCACTTCTCTGCCTGCGTAGTTATTATGATTTTAGTCATGATCAGAGAGTACTGGACTTTATGTCCAGGTATTTTCGCTTTGAGCTAAATTTGCCTGAAGAGAAATTTCTCCCCGGCAGCTGGCAGAAACTGCGGGGAGGCGAAAATCTCGACAGTGTTTACTGGCTTTATAATCAAACAGGAGAAAGCTGGCTGCTAGACCTGGCCAGAAAAGTCTACCGGCGGACAGCTGATTGGGCTTCTCCAATTCTAACCCCGGAACGGGACCGACAATGGGAAGAAAGCTCGTTTTACCATGGGGTAAATATTGCTATGGGGCTAAAGTATCCAGCCCTTTATTATCAGCAGAGCGGAGAAAAACAACTATTGGAAGCGGTGGAAAGAAATTACCAACAATTAATGACCGCTTACGGCCAGCAGCCGGGCGGAATGTTCGCTGCCGATGAGAATATCAGACCTGGATATAATGACCCCAGGCAGGGGGCAGAAACCTGCACGATGGTCGAGATGATGTTTACCTGGGAAACTCTGCTCAAGATAACCGGGGAAACCATCGCAGCTGATCGAGTCGAAGACATTGCCTTTAATTCGCTGCCAGCTTCCATGACTCCCGACCTCAGGGGACTGCATTATCTGACCGCTGCCAATCTTATCTCCTGTGACCGAAGCGGGGAACACGACTTTCAAAATTCGGGCACGCTGCTTTCTTACGATCCGTGGAGTTACCGCTGCTGTCAGCACAACGTAGCTTTTGGCTGGCCTTATTTAGCAGAACATTTATGGCTGGCTACTTCTGATCAGGGAGTAGCAGCTGTCATCTATGCTCCTTCCAGTGTTGAACTTAAAGTTGGTCCCCGGGGGCAGGTGGTGAGGCTAATAGAGGAAACTTCATATCCATTTTCTGGGAAAATTGTCTTCACGGTAGTTTCTGCAGGAGAAGTCGCCTTCCCGTTGTACCTTCGTCTTCCTGGCTGGGCTCAAAAAGCCTTGATTTCAGTTAACGATGAACAACCGGCAGAGGTCAAAGCACCGGGCAAATTCGCCGTCCTGGAAAGGCGCTGGAAATATGGCGATCAGATATGCCTTAATCTTGAGGAATCGGTGCAATTTAACTTCTGGCCTGGAATTGGCCAGGCCATTTCCATTAGACGTGGACCTTTGTGGTTTTCTTTAGAAATCAAGGAAATCTGGGAAAAGTATAATGGGACTGAAAGCTGGCCTGCCTGGGAAGTTTTACCTGGCTCTGATTGGAATTATGCTCTGGTTATTGACCGAGATAACCTGGCGAAAAATGTCAGATTAATCGAAAAAAGGGAAGTCGCTTATCAGCCTTTTTCGCTGGAAAATGCTCCTATTATCCTCGAGGCCAGGGCCAGGAGATGTCCGGGATGGGTAGCTGAAGGGAAAATGGCTGGTAGGGTTCCTCCCAGTCCACCTCCTGTAGCTGGGCCAGAAGAGACCGTCAGGCTGATTCCAATGGGCTGTGCCCGGTTGAGAATTACCTGTTTCCCCTGGGTCAGGTCAGAAAAATGAGGTTGAAAGGAATTAAGGCTATGGCTCTTCTTAACAGGAGATCAGGCAACCTTCTTGGTTTTATTCTTTTTATCACCGGCCTGGCTACTATAGCTGCGGCTCAGCCGGTGCCTGACAGTCATCTCGTTTCAGCTGACTGGCTCCAGTCAAATTTAAATGTCTCTGGTCTTAGAATCATTGATATGAGAGCCGATATCCGTGATTACTGGATCGGTCATATACCTGGAGCTGTTTATCTGGAAGAAACGGTTCTGCGCTGGCCAGAGGGCGGAGTGCCAGGCAAATTATTACCGGTGGATGTGCTGGTTCGCTTACTGGAGGAACTGGGAATTGAGCAGAAGACTCTGATTATACTTTACACAGAGGTAAATAACTATCGTGCCACCTACCTGGCCTGGGCACTCGATTATATAAATCATAATCGCTGGGCCATTTTGGCTGGTGGTTTTAATAGCTGGAAAAGCGATAACCGGCCGATTTCGCGGGATTATCCGACCATTAGAAAGACATCTTATAATAAGAAACTCGAACTGAATAACATGGTCCGAGTCAGTCTGGAAGAGGTTAAAAACCGGCCAGCTGACCGGACGGTTTTGGTGGATGTTAGACCGCCAGAAATGTATTCAGGCGAACGCGGCAACTGGAAAAGGAATGGCCATATACCTGGTGCTATTAACCTCTTCTGGGCCTCTTTTTTAAAAGAAGATGGAAGCTGGAAAGACCTCGATCTGGTAAGAAATAATCTTAAGGTCATGGGCATTACCCCTGATAAAACGATTGTCCTTTATTGCGGTCAGGGGTTAATGTCTTCGCATACCTATTTCACTTTGAAATATGTACTGAAGTTTCCTGAAGTCAAAATCTTTGATGGCAGTTTTAATGAATGGTCTGGCTACAAAGAGCTACCGGTTGAAACCTCAAAATAAAGAGGGGAAAGATGAAAAGGAAAAATGTATGGTTCTGGCTGGTGCTGAGTCTGGCCGTTATTTGTTTGTGTTTAGGCTTAAGGGCAGGAGAATTTCAGACAGTCTGGCAAAAAGCTAAAACCATCTGCCTGGAATGTATTGGACTTGGTTAAAACCGAAAGGAAAGTGAACTGTGGCTCGGCTGAGAAAGAGGAGATTAACACAGATTCTGGCAGCTATTGGTTTCAATCTGGATCTGCCTTCACTTTTAAAAGGGCACATCAGTCAGGCTAAAACTAAAGGTATTTGCGTTCCTGTTCTTAATTGTTATTCCTGCCCGGCGGCTATTGGGGCCTGCCCCATCGGCTCGCTTCAAAATTCACTTAATTCTTTAAGATATAACCTGAACCTGGGACAGAAAAAACTCGGCCTGTATGTGGTTGGTAGCCTGGGGCTGGTGGGCGTTATCGGGGGTCGCCTGCCCTGTGGCTGGATCTGCCCGTTTGGTTGGCTGCAGGAACTAATATACAAAATTCCGATACAAAAATTGAAGATCCCTGCCTGTCTGACTTATTTGAGATATGCTGTCCTTCTAATCCTGGTGATTCTGCTCCCATTACTGCTGGTTGATAGCCTTGGCCTGGGCTCACCCTGGTTTTGTAAGTTGGTTTGCCCGGCTGGCACCCTGGAAGCTGGAGTTGTTCTGGCTTTAATCAACCCGGGACTGAGATCTCAACTTGGTTTTCTCTTTGCCTGGAAGGTGAGCCTGCTGGTGCTTTTCCTGGTCTGGATGGCCCTGAGCCAGCGACCATTCTGCCGGACAATTTGTCCTCTGGGAACAATCCTGGGTTTTTTTAACAGAATCAGTGCCTTCGAGATAAAAGTTGATCTTGATAACTGCCTGGTGTGCAATGCCTGTCAGAGAGCTTGCCCGGTTGATATAAAAATTTATGAGAACCCGGCCAGTTCTCAATGCGTCAGGTGCCTTCAATGTCAGGAAATTTGCCCAACAGGCTGCATTACCTCAGGATTCTGGCTCGGTAGTAAAGCTGATGAGAGGAAAACCGACCAGCCGACTGCCTAAAGCCTAAACTTAGATAAATTAAAAAAGGAGCATGAACTTTCCGGGCAGATTCTTTCCAGCAGAAATCAAAAAGCTAGAAAGCTTCTCCAGCACTCATATAAATGCCAGAAGTGCCATTGGGACCAAAAGCAAAATCCACCCTGACATTAACCTGTTCCTTAGGAATAATTTTAAATCTGAAACCAAAGCCAGCCGAGTATTTCAGGTGATCCCAGGAAATATGCTTCAGGCTATCGGATAGACTGCCCAGTCCGGCAAAAGCCACCCCGCTCAGCCTTTTCCAGATAGGAAATCTGTATTCGGTTTGAAAAGCAACGACTACCTGATCTCGAAAACGGCCGCCGTAATAGCCACGGAGCAAATCACCACCGATCTTGGGCAATTTATAGAAGGGGACATCGCCACTAACCGTATCTAAAATTCCCTGGACGACCAGAACCTGACCCGGACTCACCCCAAAATAATGGCGGGCATCAATCTTAAGATTGACATAATTAAAACTGCTGCCAAAGATTTTGTTATTCCAGAAACCAAATAACTGCAGATAATTGCCTGATGACGGGAAAAAGATATTGTCCCGACTGTCATAATTGACAATCAGACCGGGGCCAGAAATCCACCCTCCTTCGCTACCCATAACCAGCCCCTGATCAAGAATCTTGCCTGGTTCTTTGTCAACAATCGAAGTTTTTTCCAGGTGATATCTGACACCCAGGTAAAGAGGAATTTGATGAAAATATTTTCCCTGATAGCCGAGTTCCATAAAATAGGTCTGGGGGGTATAAGTCTCAACTTGCTCTTCGTCAGTATCAGGACCGACTCCCCAGAATTTAGTTGGAAATCGCTCGGCCAGAAAGTTTCCTGTCAAAAAGATAGAATTGTTCTTTAAATAAATTTCAGGTTTAAGCTGAAAAGTATACTGCTTCATCTGAGTATAAATTCCGGCAAAAAAAAGGGTGCTCGGTCTGGCTTCTTTAAAAACCAGCCCGAGCCGATAGGCTAACAAACCACCGGCTCCAAAAGCCAGTTTGGTTTCCGGGGTGTAATATAAGATAGGCAGGGCAGTTACACTGACCTTATTCTTTTCAACTTTAGCCAGTTCCTCTTCCTGACCTCCCACCTGTTCAGTTGTTTCCTGTGCCTGAAGAATGGTGGAAAATGGTAAAAACAGCAGAAGGAAAAGTATAATTAGCCGGAAAATCTGACCTGACTGGCCAGGCTGGCTTGGTTTTTTAACTGACTGAAACATAAGCATTTATGTTAGATTGAATCGGCCTAGCTGTCAACCCGTCCCATCGCTAGCTCTTTATTGTTTATAAAAACCGATTTTATCCGGTCACCTCATAATTTTTCTTGACAGCCAAACCGGCCTGAGTAAAAGTATCTATCTGGTCAAAAAATTGAGATGTTTAACCGGAGGCTTGGAAGCGAGCTGGCTAAGTAAATTATAGGATTTATGAAACCAGAGAGGAAAATGGATCCCGGGAAAAAGAGTCTCAGCCGACGAAGTTTTTTCGGCCAATGTGGACGCTGTGCCGCCTGGCTGGCCAGCGGTTTAATTCTTAAAAAAGATCTCAGCCCGTCTGGCCGGTTGACCTCAAAGGATTTAGCCTCTGAGGCAAGAAAAGAAAGAGTCAAAATTAGCCTCCTCTTTGCTCTTCACCGGTTGAAACAGGATAGGCCTGATTGGCCCAATCTTGGTTTTGATTTCCGGCCAGTAATTGAGAAGTACATCAGCATTTTACAGCAGAAGTTTCCCCACTATACATTTTTGGTCTCCTTGGTGAGCGGACCAGAAGAAGCTGAAAAAATTATCAAAGCTGACGAAGAACAAAATGTTGATGGTTATGCTGTCTTTCAGCTCAATTGCTGGAATCAAGTAGTCCAGCCGGCGGTAGCTACTGGCCGGCCAGTCCTCTATGTTGATTTTCTTTTTGCCGGCAGCGGCGGCTTTCTGGTGTATACCTCCCGCTTAAAGAGAGAAAAACAGCCTAATTTTGGTTTCATAGCTTCGGACAGGTTAGATGATGTAGTGGCTGCCTTTGAGGCCTTTGCCCGATTTAAAAGCCTGCAGAATGATCGGTCGTTCAGTCAGCTGGTCGAAGAGATAAGAATTGCCCGGACACCGGCTCCAGGCTATCTTACCTGTTACCCGGATGAATTAAAGCTTCTTTCTGCTGAAGAAACCCTGTACCGTTTAAAGGATGCACCTATTCTGCTTTTCAGGGACGAGAAGGGCGGACAACCTTTCCAGATAATGAATATTCCTGTTTTGAATCTTCCCCTGGCTGAGTTAAATCAGGCCTGGGCGGCGGCAGACCGGGAAGAGGCCAGAGAAATTGCCAGAAAATGGTGGAAAGGAGCTTCTCTTGTCCTGGGTGTTAGCTGGCCGGAAGTCATCAATTCAGCAGCCATGTATTTAGGCATGAAAGCATTGCTGGACAAGTACCGGGCACGGGCAATAACTGTAAATTGCCTCGGAGGATTTTATGGCGGACATATCCACGCCTATCCCTGCCTTGGATTCCACGAATTAAATAATCAGGGCTTAGTTGGTGCCTGCGAAGCTGACCTCAGGTCAACAGCCACCATGACTGCTTTTGGTATGATGACCAGGGGCCGACCAGGTTATATTTCTGATCCGGTTATTGACATTTCCAGAAGGCGGATTATCTATGCCCATTGTGTCGCCTCAAATAAAGTTTTTGGGCCTGATGGTCCGACCAATCCCTATGAAATCCTGACTCATTCTGAAGACCGGCAGGGAGCAGCTGTCCGTTCTCTTTTGCCGGCTGGTTACCTGACCACCAGTCTGGAGATAGACGATGGACGTCAGGAAATCCTCCTTCACCAGGCTAAGGCCGTTGGAAATGATTTTAATGACCGAGCTTGCCGGACAAAGCTCGTGGCCGAGCCACTTGGCGATCTGGAAAAGTTGTTTTCTAACTGGGATCGATGGGGCTGGCATCGAGTGACTTTTTATGGTGATTTAAGAGAAGCTGCTTACCGTCTGGCTGAGGCCCAGAACTGGCGGGTAGTAGAAGAAGCTTGAGGAAACAAATGAAAGAGTATCGTCTTGAAGCCCTGAAAAGAAAAATCAAGGAGTTTCCTTCTATTGAGCTGATCTGCCGACCGACCCCCCTTTATCCACTGGAAAAATTAAATCAGCAAGCAAGGGGCACAAAAATACTGATAAAAAGAGATGACCTGACCGGACTGGCTTTTGGTGGCAATAAATCAAGGAAGCTGGAGTTCATTTTGGCTGATGCTTTAAAAAAAGGTGCGGATACGATCATCACCTGGGGAGCTATGCAATCTAACTGGTGCCTGCAGCTGGCTGCTGCGGCCCGGAAGTTCGGGCTGAGGCCTGTTCTGCTTTTATTTAAAAGCTATGATGTACCGGCTATTTATGAGGGCAATGTCTTTCTTGAATATCTTCTTGACGCCCAGATCGAGATTAAAGAATCAGAAGAACGCGGTAAATCGGTTAATCAGGATAAAGCGCTGGAACTCCTGGAAGAACTGGCGGCCAGAGAAAGGGCTGAAGGGTATCAACCTTACCTGGTTCCGGTTGGCGGTTCAACCTGCGGCGGCCATCTGGACAAGCCATTGGGAGCCCTGAGTTATTTTCAGGCAATGCTGGAGATATACGAACAGGCGGCCGCGGTGTCTGCTCTGCCTGATTATGTAGTCATTGCTTCCGGCTCAGGTGGCACTCAGGCTGGCTTATTAGTCGGGGCTAAAGCCCTCGGACTTAAGACCAAAGTGGTAGGCATCTGCGTTTCCGATAAAAAGGAAGAGTTTTTACCGGTGGTTAAGCAGATTGCCTTTGATCTGGTAAAGATGCTTGAACTGGAAATCCAACTTGATAATGAGGACTTCATTCTCTTTGATAATTATCTGGGGGCAGGCTATGGGTTGATAACGGCTGAAATAGCCGGAACGATCAGAAATCTATTTAAAACAGAAGCTGTGCTTCTTGATCCAGTTTATACAGCTAAGGCTATGCTGGGTTTAATAGATCTGCTCAAACGTAATTATTTTTCATCGAATGACAGGATCTTATTTGTCCATACGGGAGGGACGCCTGCCTTGTTTGCTTTTAAAGACTATCTTCTGTCCCAGTTGTCTGCCGGTCAATGATGATCTGTTCAAAAATGTCATCTATTTGGTCTAACCTGGACTCATAGTGCTTCTGGTGGCGGCCGGCCGGAAGTTCAGAGGCTTTAAGGCCATGCCCGGTCAGGACCAGCACACTCTGGCCATCAAGAGTCTCTTTTAACTTGAGATAGGCAGCCAGAGTGGTCGAGGCTTCAGGCTGAGCAAATAGGCCCTCCTTTACGGCCAGTAATTTCTGGGCCTCCAGCATTTCCTCATCACTGACGCTCACCAGCTGTCCTTTATTTTCTTTGATAATTTTTAAAACCAGATTACCGGCTGGCGGGTCAGCATTAGAGATAGAATGGGCAAGAGTATTGATTGATTCCACTTTCCTTACTTTGTCTTCGCCTCGCTCCAGGGCCTGAACGATCGGGGAACAACCCTCAGCCTGAACTCCGATGAATGTTGGACAGGCCTGGATCAGTCCAGCTTGCTTTAGTTCCAGGAAACCCTTATACAGTCCAACCAGATGGCCACCAGAACTCACCGGGACAAATATGAAATTTGGCTGGTGACCTAATTGCTGGCAAATTTCAAAGCTGGTTAATTTATAACCTTCCAGACGCAGGGGATCAACTGAATTGGCAAAATATAGGCCATACTTTTTGCCCAGCTGGTAGCTTTTATAAAAAAGCTGGCCATAATCGCCATCGACTTCGATAATTACCGGTTCGAAGACAGCCGAGGAAATTAAAGCCCCGGTTGATGTTCCTTTCTTTACCAGTAAGAAAGCCTGAAGGCCACAGCGGGCAGCATAGGCAGCAGTGGATGAAGCCATGTTACCGGTAGAGACAGTTCCAATTTTCTTTATTTTCATTTCAGCCAGCTTTTGCACTACGACAGCTGTCCCTCTATCTTTAAAGCTAAGTGTTGGATTAGCCATTTCTAACTTGGCAAAAAGTCCGGCCTTGTTTAAAAACTTTTCCAGACTGAATAATCTCAGCAGGGGAGTGCCACCTTCTTTAAGGCTCAATTCAAGGTTAATCGCCGGGAGTGGCAAAAACTGGCGGTATTTCTGGAGAGCTATCTCCCCGTCGTATGAAAAGCTAGCCTTATTGAATTGAATTAAGTCAAAAAGTAGTGGTTGATGGCAGACCGGACATAAAATCTCATTTGGCTGAAAGACGTCCTCATGATAACAATACAAGCACTTCATCTTGTTCATCGCACTTATCCTTAACCAGCCAGAGTTTATTTTATTTCACTGATGATGTAAAGACAGCCAGCTGCTTGCCTACCAACAGTTGTTTAACTCGCCGATTAAAGATAAAATATTTTTGTTCATGCTGGAAAACAATAATAGAGATAAATATTTTATGGAAAAGGCCCTGGCTGAAGCCAATCGGGCTGCTCGTCGGGGGGAGGTGCCGGTTGGTGCTGTTCTGGTTAAAGGTAATAAAATTGTAGCCCGTGGCTATAACCAATCAATTTCTCGTTCTGATCCTGCTGCTCATGCTGAAATTATAGCCCTGAGGAAAGCCGGGCAAAAATTAAAAAATTATCGTCTGACCGGGTTAACCCTCTATGTAACGGTCGAGCCCTGCCCGATGTGCCTGGGAGCTATCCTTCAAGCCAGAATTAAGAGACTGGTTTATGGAACAGAAGACAGCAAGCAGGGAGCGGTCGTTTCCAGATTAGCTATTCCGCTGGCCAGAGCCAACCACCGACTCGAAGTTTGTAGTGGAATATTAAGTGTAGAGTGTAGGCAGGTAATAAGTAATTTTTTCCGCTCAAAAAGGGAGTCCAGAAAATCAGGAGAAGGGTTGCAAACTCACAGAACTTAAAGTAAATTACTCGAAACGGAGAGGTGGCCGAGTGGTTGAAGGCGACGGTCTCGAAAACCGTTATTCCGGTTAATTGCCGGAATCGCGGGTTCGAATCCCGCCCTCTCCGCCAGCTGAGTACAATTGGTTTCTTATTTGAGGTTAAGATGGATAAAGTAAATATCATTGTTGTTGGTTTTGGCCGGGTTGGCCGGGCTTTTTTTGAACTTCTCAAGGAAAAATATGACGATTGCCTGCAGCGCTATGACCTTCAGCTGGAACTCCGAGCTATTGCCCGGCAGAAAGGGATTGTCCTCCTCTCCAGTACTCAGAAGGTTCTGTCCCCCTCTTATTTCGCTCAGGAGGACCTTGACAACCTGGCTGACTGGATAAAAGCTATCACCATTTCTGATTTGCTCGAAGAGTTCCAACAGGGAGTACTGGTTGATTGTACTCCTTCTAATCTTATAAGTGGCGAACCGGGCTTGACACTGGCCCGATTGGCCCTGGGTAAAGGCTGGCATCTGGCCACTGCCAGCAAAGGAGCCCTGGTTTTGAGGCCAGATGAGCTAAAAACACTGGCAGAAGAAAAGGGGTCAGTCATTAAAGCCAGCGCAGCAGCAGCTGCTGCTCTGCCTACCCTCGATGTGGGCAGGCGTTCTCTGGCCGGTGCCGAGATTCTGGCTATCGAAGGAATTTTAAACGGAACCAGTAATTATATCCTGACCAGAATGGCTGAAGGTCTGGATTTTGAAGCTGCCTTGAAAGAGGCTCAGGAAAAGGGTATTGCTGAACCTGATCCTTCTCAGGACATAGATGGATGGGATACGGCGGCTAAAATGGTCATCATCGCCAATGAAGTACTGGATACAGAAATCAAGCTGAGCGAGGCTCAGGTCAGAGGGATCCGCGGCTTGAAAAAGGAAATAGTAGAAAAAGCCAGTAGCCTTAATAAGATTCTAAAACTTTTTGGCAAATGTTATCGGGAAAAAGCCGGGGAGCCATGGAAGATTGATGTTGGTTTAGCCCTGCTTGATCCCGTTCATCCTCTGGCTATGACCAGCGGAACAAATAAGGGTATTATTTTTTATACTGATACTATGGGCTGGGTGGCAGTTACAGGAGGGCAATCAAGTCCCACCGGTGCGGCTGCTGCTCTTCTAAAAGACATAATTTCAATTTATCGGCCTTAGTTTTCCTGGCTGATAAATTGATTTCCTGCCAATATTTTGATAACCTTTTTTTCTTGGCAATCTTAACAAGGAGAGGTGTCCGAGTGGTTTAAGGAGCACGCTTGGAAAGCGTGTGTAAGCCCGAAAGGTTTACCGCGGGTTCGAATCCCGCCCTCTCCGCCACTTCAATTAAGGGAAAGGAGTTTTGAATGGACAGTAAAGATTATATCGTCATTGAGGACATCTATGGTGCTCACAACTATCATCCGCTGGACGTGGTAATTACCAAAGCCAAAGGCATCTGGATGTGGGATGTCGAAGGAAATAAATATCTTGACTTTTTAAGTGCTTACTCAGCGGTTAACCAGGGCCATTGCCACCCCAGGATTATCAAGGCCTTACAGAATCAGGCCAAAAAGCTGACTTTGACCTCCAGAGCTTTCAGAAACGATCAATGGCCATTACTGGCCAAGGAGTTATGTGAACTGACCGGCTTCAATATGGTTCTTCCCATGAATTCGGGAGCCGAGGCGGTTGAAACAGCAATTAAATTAGCCAGAAAATGGGCTTATCAGAAAAAGGGAGTTCCTCAGGATGAAGCAGAGATTATCGCCTGTACCAACAATTTTCATGGTCGCACGGTGACTATAATCAGCTTTTCTACCGAACCCCTCTATCGGCAGGATTTCGGGCCATTTACTCCCGGCTTCAAAATTGTTCCCTTCGGTGACGCTGAGGCTCTGGAAGAGGCTATCACTCCCAGAACAGCGGCTTTTCTGGTTGAACCAATTCAAGCCGAGGCTGGAATTCTTATCCCGCCTGATGGCTACCTTAAGAAGGCCAAAGAGATTTGTGAAAAGAATAACGTCCTCTTTATTGCTGATGAAATTCAAACCGGGTTGGGCCGGGTCGGCAAAATGTTCGCCTGCGAATATGAAGGTGTTAAGCCCGACGTAATGGTTATTGGCAAGTCCCTCGGTGGTGGTTGCTATGCTATTTCGGCAGTTCTGTCGACGATTGAAATTATGGGATTGTTCAAACCAGGTGAACATGGATCAACCTTTGGCGGCAATCCTTTAGCCTGTGCGGTGGCTAGGGAAGCTCTGCGGGTTATTCAGGATGAACACCTGGTCGAGCAGGCGGCCGAGAAAGGCACCTATTTCTTAGAAAAGTTAAAAACAATTAAAAGCCGGCATATTAAGGAAATAAGAGGCCGGGGCTTGTTGATTGGCATCGAACTCTATCCTGAGGCTGGTGGCGCCCGGCGTTTCTGCGAAGCGCTGATGAATGAAAGGCTGCTCTGTAAAGAGACACATGAGAACGTAATCAGGTTTGCGCCGCCCCTCATCATCAGTAAAAGAGAGCTGGATTGGGCTTTTAAGAAGATAAAGAAGGTTTTTAAAAGGCTGAACTAAAAAACAGCAGATCAGATCTTCCAGGCAATTCTACTAAGACAGAGCCAGGAAATTTAAAATAGATTTAAGCGGAGAATTGGCCGGGGCTTGAGTGTGGCTATCATTTGACCTGGAGGAATAGATGCGAAAATCGGCTATTCTGGTCGTTTTAGTAGCATTATCGTTGGCTAGCTGCCTGATTTATGTCCCGCCTGAAGAAAAGCAGACTACCACCCGACAACCAGCAGCTTCATCTTTCCAGCCATATGTTTCTGGAGAAATAACGTTCGGGTATATCTATGACTATCTCAGTGGTTTTGGCTTCTGGGTGAATTATTCCCCCTTTGGTTATGTCTGGGTACCGAGGGGAATTGATGCTCGTTGGCATCCTTATATCCATGGTCGCTGGGTCTGGACTGATTATGGCTGGACCTGGGTTTCATTTTATAGCTGGGGCTGGCTGCCATTCCATTATGGACGCTGGGGGTGGGATATTCACCTCGGGTGGTTCTGGGTACCTGATGTCGAATGGGCTCCGGCCTGGGTGGTCTGGAGATTCAGTGACATTTATCTAGGATGGGCGCCGGTTCCGCCTGATGTCCCCTTCCGACCAGGACACGGATTCGAGTGGAGAAACCGGCACATTGATTATCACCTGTGGGTCTTTATTGAAGCCCGCCATTTCTCTGAAGGCCGTCTGGCTAACTGGGTGATCCCTAGAGAACGAAACAGAACGTTAATTAATTTTACAGTTTTAGCCGACAGATTCAGTCTCAGAAACAACATCATCATTAACGATGCACTCAGCCCTCAGCATGTAGAAAGAATCACCGGCCGGCCAATCACCAGGGTAAATATCAAAGAAATAAAACAGCCAGCAGAGGAAAAGCTAAGTTCGAAAGAAGTCAGAATATACAGACCTGTTATAAGGAGAGAATCGGTCACTCCTAGAACAGCCATTAGCCGGGAAGAAGCTATACAGAGACTGACGCCTGATAGGCTCAAACAGGATGTTAATTCTATCGATACTTATCACCACCGGGAACAGGCCTTGCTCGAAAAAACCCAAAAAATGGAAATTGAAAGACTAAAACAGCAAACAGAAAAGGAAATCAAGGTTGTTCCGCCTCAGGAGAAGCAGAGAAAATTAAAGGAGCTTCAGACGAGGATTGAGCAGTTAAGGCAGCAGCATCAGGAAGAAAAAGAGCAGCTCTTGCAAAGACAGGCCAGAGAAAAACAAGCTATCCAGCCTAAGAATTTAAGAGACAAAAATCACTGAAGTGAACCTTGCCTGGTACTATGATAAGACAACCAGAGAACCGAGGCTAAAATCAGGCAGCCTCCGGCGAGGGTTCTGAGGCTGGGCTGTTCTTTAAGTATCAGGTAGCTGAGGATCAGACCATAAACAGGTTCAAGCAGGCTGATCAGGCTGGAAGTCTGAGCTTCCATATCCCTCAACCCCCTGATAAATAGAGTGTGAGCTAAAGCTGTACAAAAGACGCCCAGGAAGATGATCAGTCCCAGACTTTCTAAATTTCCCGGCCAGCTAAATTTTTTAACCAGAAAGACAGGCAGCAAAAAAAGGATAGCCAGTGTGTCCTGATAAAAAGCCAGAGCCAGGCTGGGGTAACTGGCCGCCAACTTTCTGTTAATAATGGTCAACAGGGAAAAAGAAAAACCAGAAGCCAGACCCCACATGACTCCAACGAACATATTATTTTTGAAATTAAACTCGGGTACAAGCAAGCTAATGCCGGCCAGACAGATCGCGGCCAGGATAAGGTTTTTCCGATGGAAGCGAGTCCCGAGAAGCCAGGGCTCAAGGAAAATCGTAAAGAGAGGAAAAGCCGAATAAGACAGCAGTCCGGTAGCAACAGTCGACACCTGGATTGACTGGAAAAAAGTTGTCCAGTGAAAAGCCAGCAGACCTCCCGATGAGACTATTAACCAGAAATCAAGAGATCGGGCCGGGCGGGGCATATGTTTTGATTGAAGCTTAATAATCAGGAAAAGAGTCAGACTGGCCAGAATCAATCTCCAGAAAGTCAGAGAAAATGAAGGCAAGTTGACCAGCTTGCTGATCACACCAGGGAAACCAAACAAAAAGACAGCTAAGTGAACGAAGAGCAAACCTTTTTCTCTTTGCTTCATGCCAGACTCATTTTAATCTCTTCAAGACTTAAATTCATCCCGAAAGATCAAATATCTAAACCTTTGTCCCCGGTTGAATTTTAGGTCAGTTATGATAAGATAAAACAGATTTTATTTCAGGCTAGAGGCAATGTCAGACCAACATCTGGATAACCCCAACGATTCTTATCTGGTCCTGGCTAGAAAATACCGACCAAGGAAATTTTCCGAAGTGGTCGGCCAGGAGGCAGTAGTCAGGACGCTGCAAAATGCTATCCGGGAAAACAGAATCAGCCATGCTTATCTTTTCTCCGGCATGAGAGGCGTGGGCAAGACCACGGTAGCCAGAATTCTGGCCAAGGCCCTGAACTGTCAATTCGGGCCAGCTCCCGAGCCCTGCAATCAATGTGAACTGTGCCAGGCTATTAATGAGGATCGGCTGGTTGATTTTATTGAAATTGACGGTGCTTCTAACCGCGGCATTGAGGATGTTAAGGCTTTAAGAGAAAGCATTCAGTATGAACCAATGCACAGCCGCTACCGGATTATCATCATTGATGAAGTTCATCAGCTCAGCCGGGATGCTTTCAATGCCCTGCTCAAAACCCTGGAAGAACCGCCGACCAGAACCATCTTTATCTTCGCCACCACTGAATTCCATAAGGTTCCCAGAACCATCATTTCCCGTTGCCAGCATTTCGTTTTTAAGAGACTGACGACTGAGGTAATAGCCAGCCATCTGCGCTTTATTGCCGAACAGGAAGGCCTGACCATTAGCCCCTATAGTCTTAAGCTGATCGCCGAAGCAGCTGATGGTAGTTTACGGGACGCAGAAACTCTCCTCGACCAGGTCATCTCTTTCAGCGGTCTCCAGGTTAAAGATCAGGATACCGAAGAGATCCTGGGAGTTATCGATCACCGCTTGTTTGAGAAATTTTCCAGAGCAATCATTACAGGGCAAGATGAACAGATTTTCGGCTTGGTGGAAGAGCTGGTCTCGGCTGGCTATGATCTTAGATATTTTTATAATGGTCTGATCGAGCATTTCCGCCAGCTCCTGCTGGCGAGAATAGTGAAAGATCCAGCCGCTCTCAATTGGCTATCAGAAGAAGAACTAAATCATCTCAGGGATATCAGTCAATCATTACTTCCGGAAGAAATACTCAGATATCTAACTGTTCTGCAGGAAGGGGAGTCTGGCTTGAGGTATTCAGCTCAGCCCAGAATTTTTTTAGAGGCTCATTTGATTAGATTATGTTATTTATCGCGTTTAAAACCGCTGGATCAGGTTCTGGAGGAAGTTAAGGAGTTAAAACTGCAATTGAAAAAGGGTCTGCCTAAAAGTGAACCTCGAAAACCTGACTACCAGACCCCGGCGCCCAGACCAGCCGAAAAGAGCCGGGGTGCGGTTCGCAGTCCTGATTTTCAAAGAGCAGACAACCAAACCAGGGTGGCCGGAAATGGTGTACCGGTTCTGGGACACCCGGTTGCTGACGAATTTTATTTCCGTTTGATGAAAGACCGCCCGGCTCTGGCTCCAATTCTCAAGGTAGCCAGTAAGGTTGAGGTCAGAGATAAATGCATGCAATTTATATTCAGCCAGGATAAGAAGCATTTTGCTGTTCTCATTGAGCAAAACGAAGCCTATCTAAACCGTCTGGCTGCTGACTTTGACGGTTATCGTTTTGAGGTAAAAGTCGAGGAAGACAGCCGGGAGGAGAAAAGAGCTCAACCAAACTTGGCCGGTAGCGGCCAGAAAAAGATAGGCCAGGTTGGAAATGGTGAGGGCCGAGCAGTTATTGAAGATCCAAAGGTCAAAAATATTCTGGACGATTTAAGGGGACAGGTTATTTCGGTTAAGAAAAAGAATAACAACAATAAATCATAATAAGAAAATACCAAGAAAAAGGAGTCGGGATGAAAAATCTGGGTGAACTGCAAAAGATGATGAAAGCTGCCCAGGAGTTCCAGGAAAAAATGCAGAAAGAACTGGCCGAAATGCAGGTAGAAGGCTCAAGTGGCGGCGGAATGGTAACGGTTGTCCTTGATGGTCACAAAAACTGCTTAAAAATCAAACTGGAACCAGAAGTGGTCAATCAGGAGGATGTGGACATGCTACAGGACCTCATTGTCTCTGCCTTTCGCGAAGCAGTGGCCAGGGTGGACGAAGAAGTCTCCAAAAAGATGTCTGGCTTCACCGGTGGTCTGAAAATACCCGGGCTATGACTGGTCACAAATGTTTGAATATGCTCAACCACTCCATAAACTAATTGAGGAATTGAGGAAGTTCCCGGGAATTGGCCAGAAGTCGGCTCAGCGGATAGCTTTTTATATTTTAAGCCTGCCTCTGGAAGAAGTGGAACAACTGCTGGAGGCTATTACTGAGGTCAAAAAAAACCTTTTTTATTGTTCTGTTTGCAATAATATTACTGACGTTGATCCCTGCCTTTTATGTACTGATAACCAGCGAAATAATGAGCAGCTGTGTGTGGTCGAAGAACCGTTTAATGTGGCCTCAATTGAAAAAACCGGTATATATCATGGTAGATATCATGTCCTTCTGGGCTCTCTATCGCCACTTAAAGGTATCGGGCCAGATGAATTAAGACTGGAAAAATTGGTCAACCGGCTCAAGACCGGCCAGTTTAAGGAATTGATCATCGCCACCAATCCAACGGCTGAGGGGGAAGCCACCGCCGCCCTCATCTTGCAGCTGGTTGAGGATTTACCGATTAAAATCAGTCGTCTGGCCATGGGTTTACCAGTTGGAGGCGATTTGGATTTTGCCGATCAGCAAACTATTAAAAAAGCACTGGAAGGGCGGACCGAAATAAAAAAATAAATGCTAAAAACCGGTTAGAATAAGAGCGACTTTTTGGTATAATAATTTGTTTAATTTAATAAGGAGCATGCCGATGTCTAAAAATTTTAAGGCTGTTGATGGTAATACAGCTGCCACCCATGTAGCCTACGCCTACTCGGAAGTGGCGGCTATCTATCCGATCACTCCTTCCTCGACCATGGGTGAAATGGCTGATGAATGGTCCAGCCAGGGAAAGAAAAACATCTTTGGTCAGACAGTGGAAGTGGTGGAGATGCAATCAGAAGGAGGAGCGGCAGGAGCTGTTCACGGCTCGTTAAGTGCTGGTTGTCTGACTACAACCTTTACCGCCTCTCAGGGTCTGATGTTGATGTTACCCAACATGTACAAGATCGCCGGCGAATTATTGCCAACTGTTTTCCATGTCTCGGCCAGGTCTTTAGCCTGCCAGTCTCTGTCAATATTTGGAGACCATTCTGATGTGATGGCCGCCAGAAATACAGGCTTTGCTTTAATGGCCTCCGGTTCTGTTCAGGAAATCATGGATCTGGCCACCGTGAGTCATCTGGCCAGTCTGAAAAGCCGGGTACCTTTCCTTCATTTCTTTGACGGTTTCCGTACCTCCAGCGAGGTTCAAAAGATAGAACTTATACCCTATGAAACGCTGGCCGAGCTGTTTGAACCACAATATCTGGAAGCTTTCAGACAGAGGGCTTTAAACCCAGAAAAACCCATGATGAAAGTTGGGGCAGAAAATCCTGATGTTTATTTTCAGGGCAGGGAAACGGTGAACAAATACTATGAGGCTACTCCCGCCATTGTCCAGGAGTATATGGATAAAGTGGCTAAAGTCACCGGGCGTCAGTACCATCTCTTTGATTATTTTGGTTCACCACAGGCTGATCGGGTCATCATTATGATGGGTTCAGGCGGGGAAACAGCTGAAGAGACCATAAATTACCTGAACAAGCAGGGTTATAATGTTGGCCTGGTTAAAGTTCGCCTTTTCCGACCTTTTGACTCAGCTGCTCTCCGATCGGTCATTCCCGCTAGCGTTAAAAAGATAGCTGTTCTGGATCGAACCAAAGAGCCAGGCGCTCCGGGCGAGCCACTTTTCCTCGACGTGGTTTCTGCTCTGGTCGGAAGAGATATCAAAATCATCGGTGGACGATATGGCTTATCTTCAAAAGAATTCACTCCAGCCATGGTCAAAGCAGTTTATGACCACCTGGACGGCGCCGCTTTTCATGGTTTTACAGTCGGAATTGAAGATGATGTCAGTGGCAAGTCCTTAACGGTTGGTCCAATTCTTGAAACCGAACCGGAAGGGACAGTTCGTTGCAAATTCTGGGGTTATGGTTCAGATGGTACGGTCGGTGCAAATAAAAATTCAATCACAATTATTGGCGATAACACGGATCTTTATGCCCAGGGTTATTTTGAATATGATTCCAAGAAATCAGGTGGAGTGACCATCTCTCATCTGCGTTTTGGCCAGCATCCGATTAAATCCGAGTATCTGGTGAATATTGCTGATTTCATTGCCCTCCACAAGCCAGCTTATATCGGACGCTATGATGTCCTGGAGGGAATCAGGCCAGGTGGAGTTTTTCTGCTTAATTCATCCTGGAAAAAAGAGGAGGTCTTCGAACATCTAACTGAAGACATGCAAAGGACCATCATTGATAAAAAAATCAAGGTTTATAATATCGATGCCTTTAAGATCGCCCAGGAAGTTGGTCTGAAAACCAGGATCAATACCATTATGCAGGTCTGCTTTTTCAAGATTTCTGGTGTTTTGCCAGAGGCCGAAGCTATTGATCTGATTAAAAAAGCTATTTATAAGAGCTATCACAAAAAGGGTGATGATATAGTCAAAATGAATATGGCCGCAGTTGACCGGGCACTGGAAGCCTTAGAAGAAGTTCCTATTCCGGATAAAATCACCAAATCAGCCCCTGTTCCCAAGCTGATTCCTGATGAAGCTGATGATTTCGCTAAGAAAGTCATTGAGCCGATTATGCATTTTAAGGGCAATTCAATTCCTGTTTCCAGTATGCCCGATGACGGCCGTATTCCGACCAACACGGCCAAGCTGGAGAAAAGAGGAGTAGCTGAACTGGTCCCACGCTGGCTCCCGGAGAATTGCATTCAATGCAATCAGTGTTCATTTGTCTGTCCGCATGCGGCTATCAGACCAAAACAAATTCTGCCAGCTGATCTGGAAAAAGCTCCGGCTAAATTTACCACCCTGGTCTCTAACAGCAAAAATGATAAAAATTTGAGGTATCGGCTTCAGGTATATATTGAAGATTGCGTGGGCTGCGGTGTCTGTGTGGAAACCTGTCCAACCAAAAACAAATCTCTGGTCATGGTTCCACTGGAAGAGGAAAGAGCAGCCGGAGAGAATGAAAATGTAGACTTCTTTGAGAAGTTGCCTGATAGCTGGCTGGATGGGAATAAAATTGAAACCATCAAGGGTTCTCAGCTCTTAACCCCACTGTTTGAATTCAGCGGTGCCTGTGCTGGTTGCGGAGAAACTCCCTATATTAAATTGGCCACCCAGCTTTTTGGCGATAGAATGATTATTGCCAATGCCACCGGTTGTTCTTCAATTTATGGTGGTACATTCCCGGTTTCTCCATATGCTAAGAATAAAGAAGGGAAGGGACCCACCTGGGCTAATTCGCTCTTTGAGGATAATGCCGAATACGGTTTTGGTATGAGGCTGGCAGTTGATACCATCAGACGGCAACTTCTGGCTAATATGAATGCTGCTATTACTGCCGGTACTCAGCCTGAACTGATGGATGCCTTCCAGAAAATGAAAGAGCTGTGGAATGATCGTAGTGACCAGGCGAAAATGACTGCTGAACGTATTCGGAAACTCCTGCCAGCTGCCCTGGCCAGAAAAGATGCTGCTTATCCTTATCTGACTAAAGTAGCTGAATTTCAGGATTATTTTGTAGATAAGAGTATCTGGTGCATCGGCGGTGACGGCTGGGCTTATGATATCGGCTATGGCGGACTTGACCATGTTATTGCTATGAACAGGAATGTCAACCTGCTCGTTCTTGATACTGAGGTTTACTCCAATACCGGCGGACAGGCATCTAAATCCACTCCTACTGGATCCAGAGCTAAATTCGCTTCTTCTGGCAAGAAAACCGGCAAAAAGGACCTGGGCCGGATGGCTATGAGCTATGGCTATGTTTATGTGGCTTCGGTCGCTATGGGAGCCAACATGAATCAATGTCTCAAGGCTTTTATGGAAGCAGAAGCTTACGATGGGCCATCTCTGATTATTGCCTATTCGCCTTGCATTAACCACGGTATTGATATGAGCAAATCACAGCAGGAAGAGAAACTGGCCGTTGATACAGGCTACTGGATTCTTTACCGTTATAATCCGCAGCTGGCTAAAGAAGGAAAAAATCCTCTTATTCTTGATTCCAAAGAGCCAAAACTTGATTATGAAACTTTCCTGAAAAATGAAATACGTTATCGTTCTGTTCTTCAGGATTATCCAGAGATTGCCACTCAGCTCTTTGCTCAGGCCAAAGAAGAGGCCAGAAACAGGTTTGAATATTATAAAAAATTAGCTGAACATTAATCTTTGACCAGAAAAATTTCATAAGCTTGTTCAGGCTTGAAGGCTGACTCTAATAGCCGATTGAGGTCATCTGCGGTTACCGAGTCTATATAGTTCAAAAATTTATTATAAAAACTTACAGCCAGGTTATTGGCCAGCAAAATAGATAAAAAAGACAAGCGTGCCTCTCGACCTGCAGACTCACGGAGATAGGTATTTCTGGCCAGAACTCGACCAGCCGCAATTTCTTTCTCTGGCCATCCTTCCTGGCTCAGCCTGGCAAAAAAGTCTTCAAGGGAATTCTGGGCTTGACGGGCCTCTTCACTATCGGTTTCTAGATAACAGATAAAGATTGGCCGGCGCTCGATAATTTCAAGCCGGCTGTTTACATTATAGGCCAGGCCGGTTTCCTGCCGTAGAGACCAGATAAGTGAAGCCGGCCCTTCTCCTATCATCTTTTCCAGTACATAAGCCGCTGGATATATCTGGGAAATCTCGCCGGGTAGGGGATAACCTAATAAAGCGGCGGCTCCGGCTGGACCACGATAATAATCACAGTGGCTGCTCGACTCGCCAGCCTGACCTTTTTCGGAAATAGAATAGGCTGGCTCGGCCTTCAAGATACCTGATTTTTTTATCCAGGCTAAGTGCTTGGAAAAAAGATTAAGAAAGACCTGGCTTTCCAGGTCAGAAATAACTATAAGACTCAAGTTGGCAGAATTAACCAGACTGTCATAAAACTGGCTGACCTCTTTTCTGGTCAGTGATTTAAGACTGGCTTCAGTGCCAAAAAGCGAATGGCGATATGGAGCCCGGGGAAAAAGCTGTTGCTTCAGACAGATCAAAGCTGAATCTATCAGCCGACAGGCTTCTTTTCCTGATTCCAGCCTCAAAGTTTTCTTGACATTATCAATCCTCAACCCGGAAAAAGTTGGTTTTTTCAGACCAGAAGCCACAATAGCCAATGTTTTTTCCAGATACTGGCTACAACAATCAAACTGAATATAAGAAAAGTTCGCCCCACTGCCAGCGCTCAGATTGATTCCAGATGACAGAAGCTCAGCTAATTTATCTTCATCAGCTACTTCCGCCATCAAACGAATGGTCAGGTAAGATAATCCAGCTTGATTTTCTTTTTCCAGGGACTGACCACCCGTAAAGTGGAAGACGACCGTAGTAAACTTAATCTGAGGATCTTGCTGATAATAAACCTTTAGTCCGTTGGCCAGGGTAAATTCTTCAAAATTCAGAGGCTGGGTCAGAATCAGACCTGGCAGCATTAGTAGAAAAATCGGGAGCAAAAACCAGCTACGGCACCAGTCACCGGCCATCTTGTTTTTGCTCATGGTTTAATCACCACCCAGGCAACCTGGCCGCGAGACAGATATTTACGGGCAATTTTCCTCATGTCACTTGAGTTCAGGGAATCGAGAGTCTGAAGATAATCTGTCTTCTGCCTTTCTGTGGCGAGCAACAGGTGTTTAGCCAGCGCTCTAGCCAGAAGCAGAGGATTTTCCATCATTTTTTCTGAAGTCAAGCGCAACCTGCTTTTGCCGCCTTGTAAAAAGTCGAGGATCAGACCCTCCTGAGGGAAGTAGTCCTCCTTTGAATAGTTGAAGGTAGCCAGTTGAGAAAAAAAGTTCTGTAAAAGCCTCCTGACAGTCTGAACTTTATCCACTCGCGTGGTCAGAATTATAAAAATTAAGCCGGCCTGGTCATGAGTCAGATAATGCAGATTAATGGATGACACCAGATCAGTCTGGCTGGCGAAAGCTGAATAAAGAAGTGGATAGAGGCCATAACCTAACATTTCACTCAACAGATCCAGACCGATCCGATCAGGGTGGTTGTATTCAGGTCCGGACAGTGCGGCCATAAGATAAGTATCAGCTACCTTCATCCTGAGTTCAACCAGCTGACCGGAATCTAAGGATTGACGGTTCAATGCAATTCGATTGACCTTTGTTGCGCCTGCTTTTAAATCAGAAAACATTTGTTTAAGATCCTCTTCTAAATCTTCTGGACTAAAATTGCCTATGACCACTAAAGCTGAATTATTCGGGTTGAAATATTTCTGGTGCCAGGTCTGAAGCTGGCTAAGATTAGCTTTCCTGATAACTTCTGGCTGGCCGTAAACTGGAAGAGCATAACCAGTATTAGGGAAAACCAGTTCATAGGCTTTAGCTAAGCCAACCCTTAGAGGGTCCCGCTGAATATCCTGCAGTTCCTTCAAAATTACTTTCTTCTCTTTTTCTAACCCCTCTTCAGTTATATTGAAGCTGAAGGCTACCTGTTTCAATAAATGAAGACCCGAAAGGAGATATTCAGCTGGCAGACAGATTTCAAAAAGCATTAAGTCCTGTTCGGTGTGAGCATTATAGTAAAGGCCAAATTCCTTTATAGTCCGATGGAGACGTTGCTTTTCCATCAGATGACTCTGGCGGAAAAGCAAGCAGTGTTCGAGAAGATGTAAATGGCCGCTAGTGTCTGGAGTTTCGTCGGCTGCTCCCACCTTTATGCCAAGAACAACTGTTATTAACCGTGGCCAGGAATATGGCAAGAGGTATACCTTTAAACCATTTTCCAGACAAAATTCTTTCGGAAGAGCTAATTCTTCTGTCCGATCTCCCAGCTTTTGAGCCTGGAGAGGGGCAATTGCCGGCCTGTAAAAAAAGATCCCGGCCATCAATAGCAAAATTATTATTTTTGTCCTGATCCTTTTAATCAATCCTTATAAAATATAAGAACATATTGGTTTATGATCAAGAGAAGGAAGATAGATATATGGTAAATATTAGCTACAGCCAGATTAAGTGTGTTAAAATAAAAATATGAGTAGCAAGGGAAAAAAGTGGCGAATTCTGATTGTCGATGATGAAGAGAACATCCGAAAATCGCTAAAAATGATCCTGGAGTACGAGGGCTATGTTATTTATGAAGCGGCCAGTGGCGTTGAGGCCAAAGAGCGCCTGGAGGAGCATCCGGAAATAGATCTGGTTCTTCTTGACATCAAACTACCCGATATGGATGGACTGGCCTTATTAGCTGAAATAAAAAAACAGCCACTGACTCCCGAAGTCATTATGATTTCCGGCCACGGCACTATTCCAATGGCAGTTGAGGCTACCAAGCTGGGAGCCTTTGACTTTCTGGAAAAACCACTCCACCGGGAAAGAATTCTGCTCAGCTTGAACCATGCTCTGGAATCCAGGGAGCTCAGGTCAGCTTTTCAGGATATAAAAAGGCGTGCAGAAAAGAGATACCAGCTGATTGGGGAACATCCCCTGATTAAAAATCTAAATGATCAGATATCAAAAATTGCCCCAACTAATGCCACCGTTTTAATCCAGGGTGAAAGTGGTACGGGTAAAGAACTGGTGGCCAGAGCTATTCACGGCCATAGTTTGAGAGCCGAGGAGAGTTTTGTTCAGGTAAACTGCGCGGCTATCCCGGAGGAATTAATTGAAAGCGAGCTTTTCGGGCACGAAAAAGGAGCTTTTACCGGTGCTACTGAACGGCAGATCGGTAAATTTGAACTGGCCGATGGCGGGACAATTTTTTTGGACGAAGTCGGTGATATGAGTCTTCGTACTCAGTCCAAGGTCCTGCGTGTTCTGGAAGAAGGAGAGATTCAAAGAGTTGGCTCAAGCAAAATTATTAAGGTCGATGTCAGAGTAATCGCTGCTACTAATAAGGATCTCAACAAAGAAATGAAAGAAGGGCGTTTTCGAGAAGATCTATATTTCCGTCTGAATGTGGTGCCTATTTATGTTCCTCCCTTGAGGGATAGAAAAGAAGATATCCCGCTCCTGGTTGACTATTTTTGTCGCGTTTTTTCTGAGGAAAACAATTTTAAATTAAAGAAATTTTCACCTGAAGCCCTGGATGCTATGATGAAGTATTCCTGGAAGGGAAATGTTAGAGAGCTAAAGAATCTGGTTGAACGTCTGATTATTATGAATAACAGAGATGTGATCACCATTAACGACCTGCCGGATTATATTGTTGGCGAAAAAGAGTTTTATTTACCTGATTTAAAAAAGATTATGACCCTGAAAGATTTCCGGGATGAAGCCGAAAAGACATTTATACTTTATAAACTTAAAGCCAACAACTGGAATATATCCAAAACAGCCAGAGAAATTGATACTCCCCGCAGCAACCTCTACAAAAAATTAGAGCAATATGGTATAAAGATAGTGGCTGGAGCAGGCGAGGCGGTCGCTCCTTCTTCTGAAGAAGAAGGGGAGGAAAGTCCGAACTCCACAGGGCAGGATGGTCGCTAACCGCGACTCCGGGTGACCGGAGGAAAGTGCCACAGAAAACATACCGCCTCCTTCTTCCAGAAGGCAGGTAAGGGTGAAAAGGTGAGGTAAGAGCTCACCGCTCTGAAGGTGACTTCAGAGGCAAGGCAAACCCCATCCGGAGCAAGACCAAATTGACCCCGTTCAGGATGGCCCGTCCGCTGGGGTGGGTAGGTCGCTGGAGCTGTTAAGTAATTAACAGCCGAGACAAATGACCGTCGCTGCTTCTGGCAGCAACAGAATTCGGCTTATGCCCTGCTCCAGCTTTTTTTGACAAAAGAAATTTTTTTGCTATAATCAGTTCAGATCGCGGGGTAGAGCAGTCAGGTAGCTCGTCGGGCTCATAACCCGGAGGTCGCTGGTTCAAATCCAGCCCCCGCTACCATTTTTTTATTAAGACATCAAACTGAGCAGCCGGTTAGATTCTATTTCCCTTTCAGAATTGATTGAAGGAAGATATCCGCTTTTTTTCTCAATCCGATTATTTGTCTTTCAATCCAGCTGAATTTGATTTATCATAGGATTTAAAATTTGTCAGGAGGCCAAGTTATGTTTAAACCCGAAGTATATCAAGCGAGACGAAGGAAATTAAGAAAGATGATTAAAACCGGTATCTGCCTTTTTCCCGGAAACGATGACAGCCCGATGAACTACCTGGCTAATACCTACCCCTTTCGCCAGGACAGTAGTTTTCTTTATTTCTTTGGCCTGGACTCACCAGGCCTGGCTGCCGTTCTGGATGTGGATGAGGGGAAGGAAATAGTCTTTGGAGACGATGTGACGCTGGAAGATATTATCTGGGTTGGGCCCCAGCCTCCCTTGAAAGACAGGGCTAAAGCTGCTGGTTTGAAACTGGTCAGACCTTCGGCCAGTTTAACTGATTATCTGGCCGAGGCGACAAGCCGCGGCCGTCAGATTCACTATCTTCCGCCTTATCGTGGAGAGACCATCCTCAAATTAAGTTCGTGGCTGAAGATGGCTCCCGAGCAGGTCAAGCCTGGAGCTTCAATTGAGCTGATTAAAGCGGTCATCAGTTTAAGATCGATCAAAAGCCAGGAAGAAGTAGCGGAAATAGAAAAGGCTCTGAAGGTCACCAAGGAAAGTTATCTGACCGCCATTCCCGAGATCAGACCGGGAGCCAGAGAACAGGAAATTCTGGCCTTAATGGAATTAGTCATCAAGGCGAACGGGCTGTCCTTTGCCTTTCCGCCGATCATCACTATTAATGGCCAGATCTTCCACAAAACAAGCTACGGGGATAAACTACAAAAGGGCCGTTTTCTGGTGATGGATACTGGAGCCGAGTCACAACTTCACTATGCCTGTGATATTACCAGGTCTGTTCCTGTCGGTGGTCGTTTTAATCAGAGGCAGAAGGATATTTATTCTATCGTCCTTAAAGGACAGGAAGAAGCTATCAAGAGTATGGCTCCTGGCGTGATGTTTAAAGAAATTCATTTAAAGGCGGCCCGGGTCATGGCTGAAGGATTAAAATCACTCGGACTGATGAAGGGTGATCTGGAAGAAGCTGTCCAGCAGGGTGCCCATGCTTTATTTTTCCCCCATGGCCTGGGACACATGGTCGGACTGGATGTCCACGATATGGAAAACCTGGGCGAAGACCATATTGGTTACGACGAGACCGTAAGCCGCAGTCAGCAGTTCGGGCTTAACTATCTGAGAATGGCCAGAGCTTTAGAACCCGGTCATGTCATGACCATCGAACCGGGTCTTTATTTCATCCCTGCCCTTTATGAGCAGTGGAAAAAAGAGAAAAAATTTAAAGATTTCATCAACTATGATCAGGTAGCTAAATATTTAGACTTCGGCGGAGTTAGAATAGAAGATGATGTCCTGATCACAGAGGATGGACACCGAGTCCTTGGGCCACGGCCAGGAATACCAAAGAAAATTTCAGATATTGAAAGCTTATTTTAAGCACCGAAACCAGAAAGAATCAGAATAGCTTAGAGGAAGTGGGAGTGGAAGTTTGAGATGGTCAACTGGTATGTACTAAACACCAAGCCCAGGAAAGAGTCACAGGTAGAGTCGCTTCTGACCCAGGCGGGCTTTACTGTATATCTTCCTCGCTATCGTCAGGACTCGACTATTAAACCTTTTTTCCCAGGTTATCTTTTTTTAAAATTTAATTATCCAAAAGACTATCAGAAAATTGTTTACACCAGGGGAGTAAACAAGATCGTCGGCAATGGTCAAATACCGGTGCCAGTTGAACCAGAAGTGATCAGCTGCCTTAAAGCCAGAGAAAAAAACGGTTTAATAGAATTGATGAAATATGGAGACAACCCGCAACCTGGTGATGAAATACTGGTGATGGAAGGTCCTCTAAAAGGATTAAAAGGAATTTTTTATCGAGAGCTAAGCGATCAGCAGCGAGTCATGATTCTCCTAAATTATGTCTCTTATCAGGGCTCTCTTTTAATCAAAAAAAACATGATTAAGAAAATTAAGTCCTCAGAAAGGAAAGAACGAAGTCAGGCTGGGAAGCAGGCCAGGCTACGAACCTCTCATAACTGATCTTTCTCAATCTGGTCATTTTTGCGGTAGGTAGTGGCTAATCTTATCCCTATTTTCTTTTTTAAAGGGCACAATAATCAGACAAGGGCTGATTTTTACCCGGAGCCCGGGGAGAATTGCTCAGACAAAAGAAGGGAAGTGCTTGATTATTGACGGCATGTAGAGCAGCTGGATGAAGAACAACTGGAGCAACTGCTTGAACCACCTTTGCTCCGCCGGCCAGACCCTCCAATTCCAAATGAGGAAATAAGCTTCTTAACCTGATGGCTTTGACAGTGCGGACAGACGACCTCTGCCTGATTCGTTTTTACCAGGGCTTCAAACCGCTGCTGGCATTTAAGACATATATATTCATAGAGCGGCATATCTTTACCTCATCAGATAAATTATACCTGACTTCAGCTGTTTGTTAAGCCCGCCGGAAAAAGTAATATAGTTATTTAACTACAGGAGTAGCCTGGGCTTCAGCCAGAGCTATGACTTCTACTTCTATTTTTGCCTCTCGCGGCAACCTGGCTACCTGAAAGGCAGCCCGGGCTGGATAGGGTTCTGAAAAATATTGGGCATAGACCTCATTCATCCGGCTAAAGTCGTTCATATCGGCCAGAAAGACTGTAGCTTTGACTACCTCATTAAGAGAACTGCCAGCCGCCTGCAGAATGGCCCTGAGATTTTTAAAAACCTGGTGAGCCTGTTCCTCTATGGTCTGCCCGACTATTTCTCCCTTAACTGGATCAAGCGGAATCTGTCCGGAAACAAAGATAAAGCCTCCAGCCATAATACCCTGAGAATATGGTCCAATGGCTTTTGGCGCTTGATCGGTTTTGATAGCTTTTTTCATCTTGTCACTCCTCAATTTTTTCGCTGGCCAGATTTTTATCGCGACCAGGGGTAGGAAACCAGCCAGCAGATAAATGAAGTTTCTTCGCTTCATGTTCTTTAAATTAAGCTAATAGCTTGAGTGTCTCCACTACCAGCTCCCAGAAGTTCTCGACTGAAGACAGGCTGACTTTTTCTTCGGGAGAATGTGGATAGCGGATGGTTGGACCAATGGAAATCATGTCGAGATCAGGATATTTTTCGCCAATAATGCCGCATTCCAGACCGGCATGGACAGCCTTAACTTCTGGCTCCTTGCCAAAGAGATGCCGGTAGATTTCAATCATTCTCTGCAGCAGAGGAGAATTTAAGTCTGGTGTCCAGGCTGGATAGCCATCGGGCTGAGCAATTCTGGCTTCGGCTAAAGTGGCGCAAGCTTTGATCACCAGTCTGACCGCTTCCAGGGCAGAGCCGATAGAACTGCGGCTGTTGCAGACAATCTTCACTTTCTTATCGAGAGTCTCCACTATAGCCAGATTGGAAGAGGTTTCAACCAGTCCACTGATCTCAGGATGCAGGCTAATAACTCCATGAGGTAGAACCAGAATTAAATTCAAAAGTCTGGCTTGAGAATCGGCTGCTAAAGGCCAGCCGCTATCCGCCGTTTTCTTAATTTCCAGCTTCATCTCGGGTTCAGTTACACGGTATTCAAACCCAATAGCTGCAAAGGATTTCTTCAATTGCTGACTCAAGCCTTTTTCCTGGCCAGGACCAACTGATAGAACAGCCACCGCCTCTCTCGGGATAGCATTTCTTTTACTTCCACCATTAAAAGAAATCAATTCAAATTTAAATTTTGAGCCAGCTTCCGCCAGCAGCCTGGCCAGCAGCTTTATGGCATTACCCCGGCCTGAATTAATGTCCAGGCCAGAATGCCCTCCACGCAGACCTTTTAAGCTAACCTGCATCAAATTTCTGGTTTTTCGTGTTTTGCGCTCTACTGGAAGGCTGAGTTCAGAATCAGCCCCACCAGCGCAACCGATGGTAAAGGTGCCTTCATCTTCACTGTCCAGATTGATCAGTATGTCTCCCTTCAGCAGATCCTTTTTTAGCTGATAGGCACCGGTTAAACCGGTTTCTTCATCAACTGTAAAGAGGCACTCCACTGGTCCATGGACCAGGCTTCTGTCCTCCATAACGGCCAGACAGGTAGCAACTCCGATACCATTATCAGCCCCCAGACTTGTACCGCTGGCTTTTACCCAGTCACCATCAATTACTGGCCGAATTGGATCACGCTGGAAATCATGTTGAACATCGGAGTTTTTTTCACAGACCATGTCAAGATGGGCCTGAAGTATAATGCCCGCTGCCTGCTCGTGACCGGGAGTGGCCGGCACTCTTACCAGGACATTACCAGCTCGATCTTTCTGATATTCAAGATTCCAGTCTGCAGCCAGCTGGCAGATATAATCAGCCAGGGCCTGTTCATGACCAGAGCAGTGTGGGATCTTAAGCAAATTAGAAAAATGCTTCCAGATTTTGTCCGGTTTTAAAGAAGAAATTTCAGTCGGCATGTTTGACTCCTTGGTAAATTTACTACTGTGTTATAATATCTTTAAAGATCAGGCTTTTTCAAGACTTTTAATGGCAATAAGATGCGATCGGTGATGAAAAAAAAATTAAAATTTCTGTTCATATTATTATTAATGCTCTTCATGGGTGACTTCCCCCGGGTTGGAAAGGCGGCCGAACCTGATTTGCTGGTTGTTACTACCATTTTCCCCCTCAGTGAATTTGCCCGACAAATTACAGCAGGCCAGGATGAGGTTTATCAATTAATTCCGACATCGGCTGAAGTTCATGATTTTCAGTTACGGCCTTCTGATCTGGCTAAATTGAGGTCGGCCAGCATTTTGATCAGGATAGGCAGTAACCTGGAACCCTGGCTGGACAGAATCCTGAACAATCTTGACAATCAACAGCTGACCGTCATCAGTTTTACCGAGATTCTAAAAAATAGTGCCTATGCCGGTCTGAGAATTGAAGATCCTCATTTGTGGCTTGACTTCGAAGCTGACCAGCTGCTGGTCAAGGCGATTACTGAAGTTCTGTCCCGGCTGAATCCAGCTCGGGCAGACACTTATAGGAAAAATGGCCAGGTCCTGATAGACAGGCTCGTCTGTCTTGATATTCAATATCAACAAAACTTAGCTTCTTGCCAGTCATCTGATCTGATTATTGCCGGTCATCAGGCTTTCGGTTACCTGGCTGCTCGCTATAAATTGAACCAGATTGCTCTGACTGGACTTAACCCGGAGGCTCAGCCAACGCCTCGTCGCTGGCAGGAGGTTATAAATCTGATCAGAGCCAGGCAAATCAAATCTATTTTCTTTGAGAGCTCCTCGCCCCCGTCATATGCCAGAGAAATCGCCAGAGAAACAGGCACCAGGCTTTACCGGTTATCCACCGGAGTCAATCTGAGTAAAGATGAAATTAGCCAGAAAAAATCTTTCCTGAGTCTGATGGAAGAAAATCTCAAAGTATTAATTGAGGGATTAAACTGTGGCCAGCAAGATAATTGAAACTCAGGACGGGTCAGATAAGAAAAAAGAAATCATCAGAGTCGAATCAGTTTATTTCAGTTATGATGGTCCTCTTATTCTGGAGGATATCAACCTGCCCCTGCACAGGGCTGATTTTCTGGCCATAATCGGCCCCAATGGTTCAGGCAAGACAACTCTATTGAAGATTATGGTAGGGCTACTTAAACCACAAGCAGGTCAGGTTTTCCTTTTCGGGCAGAGAATTGAGGAGTTTGAAGATTGGTACAAGGTAGCTTATATTCAGCAAAATGCTACCCATTTTGAATCAAAATTTCCGATTACGGTGGAAGAAGTGATTACCTCCAGTCTGTACGCCAGTCGCAGGATAAAAGGTAATCACGCTGGCTGGCGAAAACAGAGGGTCGAGCAGGTGCTCGATCTGGTCGATCTGGCCGGCTATCAGAAGAGGCTAATGACAACTCTATCAGGAGGTCAGCAGCAGCGGATACTGATTGCCAGGGCTCTGGCTACCGAACCTGAAGTTATGCTGCTGGATGAGCCAACGACCGGCATTGACCATCAAACTCAGGAAAATTTTTATGATTTACTCGGTGAACTAAATCATGATTATGGACTGACCATTGCTGTGGTCACTCATGATTACGGAGTGGTAAACAAACATATAAACCAGGTTGCCTGTTTGAATCGAAAATTAATATATCATGGCCGGCATGAAGAATTCTGTCAGTCAGCAGCCTTCAAAGAACTGCTGGCCGACGGTCAGCATCTGGTCATACATCAGCATTAAGCCCGTGAAGAAAATCGGATGCTATCAAGTGTGTTAACTTCTGGTTTTTTCTGGCGGGCCATCCTGGCCGGCAGCTTTCTGGCTGTAGCCTGTGGCCTGCTCGGTGTGTTTCTCATTTTGCGCCAGGATTCAATGATCAGTCATGGGCTGTCTCACCTGGCCTTTGCCGGCGTCGCCCTGGGGTTGGTCCTGAATTTTCTGCCTTTGATTGTTTCACTGATAGTTTGTGCCGCTGGTTCGATTTTCATTTTAAAGTTAAAAAAACAGGCCAGGCTGCCAGGTGATGCTGCCCTGGCCATTGCCATTCTGGCCAGTGGCGGTATGGCCCTAGCTATTTTCCTGGTCTCATTGAGAATAAATTTCGGGGTGGAATTGATGGGCTACCTCTTTGGTGATATTTTAGCCATCTCACCGGTGGAAGTTGGTCTATCAATCGTCCTGGCTTTGATGGTCACGATTTTAATTCTGGCTAACTATCATCAACTTCTCTACATGACTTTTGATCGGGAAACTGCCCTAGTCGCCGGGGTGAAGGTGAATAGCCTGGATAAAATTCTGGTTATATTAACTGCTATTACAGTCGTTTTAGGTTTAAGAATCGTTGGCCTTTTGCTGGTTTCAGCCCTGACCGTGGTCCCTGCTGCCGCCGCCCTGCAGCTGGCCAGGAGCTTTCGCCAGACGCTGGTTTTAAGCAGCCTGTTCAGCCTGTTTTCTATTATAGCCGGGATTGCTATTTCTTATGTCCTGGATTGGCCAGCCTCGGCCAGCATTGTCTTTCTGTCCATAGCCATTTTTCTGGCGACTGTGGCCGGAAAGAATCTGGTTCCATCCTTAAAAAAATAATCAGTAGAAAATAGTTAATCCATACCACATTCAGACAGTATTATTTTCCTGAACTCAGATATTGATCCAAGAGTTTTTCAATTTTAGCTACTTCTCTTTCCAGTTGACGTTTAAGCTTTTCTGCTTGATTCAGTGTCTTCTTTTTGAAAGTTTCATCCTTGAGTCCAGGCAGATTGATTTTGACGTTGTAATAGGCCCCCAGGCCACAGCTGCCGGCGGTCAGTCCAGCCACTCCTGCATCACTTACAGAGTTCTTATAGCCGGAAATCACCACCTGGGCGGCCAGAGTAGCCAGTTCAACTGATTTTTCTAGAACCGAAAGGGGCACTTTAGTCGCCTCTTTATTAGCTTTTTCAATCGCTTCCTCTCGCTCCTTAACCTGTTCGGCTGTCCCCCGGGGCAGACGAAAGGCTTCCATCACCCGGTTAAATGCACGGCTGTCTTCATCAACAGCCAACAACAGCTCAGCTTTTAGTTTCTGGCATCTGGCAGCCGTTGATTTCATCAGTTCAGTTTGAGCTTCATAATCTTTTTTCCCGACAGTTAGATTGGCTACCATTGCCGATAAAGCTGCCGATAAACTACCGCAGAGAGCAGCAGCACTACCACCTCCTGGAGTTGGGGTATCCATGGACAGCTCATCAATGAAATCTGTCAGCTTCAGCTCAGTTAAACCGGCTGGAGCGGGAAACTGAAATTCGATTATTTTTTTGGCTGGATCAAAAGGCACAATGTCATTTAAACCAAGAGATCTGACCGCCAGCCGGATTAATTCTTTCTCGGGCAGACCTGGGCTCTTACCCTGCTTTTCCAGATAGTGGCTTCCAGCCAGCAGCAGGGCTTCCTTCGGGATCAGTCCAACCAGCTCACTGCCAGTTACTCTGACCCCCATTTTTTGAGCTAAGCGGCAGGCTTCATCAAAGACCACATGGGGTGGGGTAATCTTATAGTTGGTCAGGTTGATGGAAATCTGAGCAATCTGATACTCATCAATGTACCAGCCAACAGCTTTAACTGCTTTGAATTTTCCCGGGATTCTCACCGGTTGTCCCTGGCGGTCATAAACTATTTGACCATTTTTATCCTTTTTTACTCTTCCACTTTCTCGCAAATAAGAAGCAATTTCCTGGGCAATTTTTCTGTCTCTGGTATTTAGATTTATATTGTAGGCAATCAAGAATTCTCTGGCTCCAATGACTGTCGCTCCAGCCGAGGGATTAAATACTGGTTCACCATAATCAGGCGCCCAGTGAGGGTCTTTTAATTTTTCAGCTAATCCTTCATATTCCCCCTGTCTGATATTGGCCAGATTCTTTCTTTCCTGTTTTCTGGCTGCTTCCTCATATAGATAAACTGGTATTTTTAATTCCTCGGCTACTCTTTTAGCCAGTTCATTGGCCAGTTCGACGCACTCTTCCATAGTTACTTCAGACACCGGAACAAACGGGCAGACATCGGTTGCCCCTATCCTGGGATGGGCTCCTTTGTGCTGTCTCATATCAATCAACTCAGCCGCTTTCTTGATAGCTTTGAAAGCTGCTTCTTTAACAGCTTCTGGCGAGCCAATAAAAGTGACCACTGTCCGGTTGGTCGCTTCTCCCGGATCAACATCAAGCAGTTTTACGCCTGGTGTACTTTCTATTTCCCTGACTATAGCCTCGATCTTTGGCCTGTCCCGGCCTTCACTAAAGTTAGGTACACATTCAACGATTTTCATTCTTGACCACTCCTTTTTCGCAGGTAGCTTTAAGCTGACCCTTCTCATTATAAATTTCAATTCTGTCCAGAGACGCCAGTGAGTCAAGGCAGGAGCGAAAATCACCACTGATAACCACCAGAGGCTGCCTGGTCAGATACTGGCGGGCCACTTCCTGCACTTTTTCACTGCTGACTACCAGGAGATTCTCATAATATCTGTTCCAGAAATCAGCTGGTAGCTGAAATATGAATTGCAGGCCAGCTCTCTTGGCTATCTGTTCCGGGTGCTGATTCTCCAGTGGAAAGTTTCCAGCCAGGTAGGCTTTAGCTTTCTCCAGTTCATGAGGATCAATTCTTTCTTCTGGCAGAGAATGCACCTGGGCCAGAATTTCTTTTACCACCTGGCCAACTGACTGAGCAGAAGTTTTACTTCTAATCCAGAAAAGGCCATTATTTTTAAAATAAGAAAGCTGGCTAAAAGCATAATAAGCCAGGCCTCTTGATTCCCGCAGGTTAAGGAAAAGGCGGCTGGTGGGCGAACCGCCTATCAACTGGTTTAGAACAAGAAGGGCGTAATAATCCTCTCTGCCCAAGGGAGAAACGGCATTACCCATAATTACTGAAACATCGGATGTCGGCAGATCAAGGAAAAGTACAGTCTCATAGTTCGTGTTTCTTAACCGTGGAACAGGAGGGCGTTCCAGCGGTCTGGAGACCCAGCGGCTGAATGACTGACTTATTTTCAGGCTGGCATTATTTAGATTGATGTTGCCATCCAGAACAATTATAGAATTGTTAGGACGGATAAAACGCTGATGAAAGGAGATAACATCTTTCTGGCTTATATTCCGGATCGAATCTTCATCGATCACTCCAGGATTATAGCCAGTACCGGCGAATAGTCTGGTCAGAAAAAAATCATAACCACTTTTTTCCGGATCTTTCTTCCGGGCCAGCAGCTGATAATATAAATCCCTCTTGACTGCCGCCAGCTCGAGCGGAGAAAAAGCAGGCTCATAAAAGAGTGAGCCAATCAAACGGAGGCAGTCTTCCAGATTCTCTTCAAGAAAAGAAAATGAATAAAGGATATAATCAGCTCTGACCTCAATACTGCCACTGAGGCCAAGGCTCTCCATTTGCTCTTCCAGAGCTTGAGAACTCAGAGAGAGCGTTCCTTTGAGAAGCATCTGAGCTGTGACCGTGGCCAGGCCTGATAGCTGCCGGGGAGAATCATTTTCACCGGCCTGGACGATAATCACCAGATTAAACAAAGGCCGATTCAGCCTGGTGATAGTTACAACTCGCAAGCCGCTGGTCAGGAGACCGGATTCAATCGGTGGAAATTTCATCGGGTTTAAAGGCTCAGGATAAGGGGGATTACGACGAAATCGTTCCTGTGATTGTAAACTTAAAAGACAAAATAACAGCAACAATATACCGGTCAGACAATTTTTACGTTTAAGCCTTACTGTCAACTTCATCTGCCTACCTGGGTAAGATAGTAACGAAACAATATTTTGATTCCTGCAGATACTTTCTGGCCAGGGCCAGAATGGAATAAGATGTGACTGTATTGATGGCAGCCAGTTCACGATCAGGATCAGGCAGCTGACCCCGGTCAAGGTAAAATTCGGTTAGAGTTAAAGCTCGGGCCAGGTTAGTTGTCGTCAGCTGGCTCCAGAAGTCATATCGGTATTTGTTTTTGGCTTTAATCAGCTCTCGCTCAGACACCATTTCCAGTTTAAGCTTGGTAAGCTCATCACTGATCAATTTTTTGGAACGATCAATCATAATTTGGTTATTAGCCAGAAGAAATATTTTTAGCGAAATGAAGCCTCGTCTGTCTTCCAGTCCACCATTTAGATAAAGTGCTATCCTCTCCCGGTTAACCAGAAGTCTATACAACCGACTTGACTTTCCGTTAATAAGCAAATATTCGAACAACCTGAGGACTGCTTTTTCTTCAGGTTGTGGTTTATCCAGCCTCAAACCAAATTGTAAGGCAGGTGTAGAAACAAGAGGGTCAATGATTATCTGATCTCTGGATGAAATGACCGAGCTGAAGTCCACTTCGGGATAAGAAGGAACCTCGACTCCGCCCGGAATTGTCTCAAAATACTTGCTTACCAGCTCTCTGGCTTTGGGCGCCTTGATATCGCCACTGATACAAATTAAGGCATTGTTAGGCACATAATAACGACGGTAAAAGGACAGAACATCGTCAACTGTGATGCTGTTAATACTTTCTTTCGTCCCCAGAGGCGAATGTCCGTAGCTGAAATCAGGAAATAGAATTTGATCCATTAGAAAAAAATAGCGGGCATATGGCTCCTGCAGGTTGCGCTCCTGCTCGTTGGCCAGCATGAGTTCTTTAATTCTGGCCACTTTAGCTTCGTTCACTTCCAGCGAATTCATTCGGTCCGATTCCAACCAGAGAACCAGGCTTAACTGATTAGAGGGAACCGTCTCATAAAAGAAAGTTTTATCAAACGTGGTGGAAGCATTAAGTTCCCCTCCAACATTCTGGATATACATTAAATGCTGCATCGGTCCGACATTCTGTGAACCCTGAAACATCAAATATTGCATCATCAGAGCCAATCCGCCCTTATTTTCCGGGTCGTTAACTGAGCCAACGGAATAAGTTACCACTACCGAAACCAGTGGCAAGCTCGAATCCTCACAGACAATTACCTCCAGACCATTTTTCAATTTAAAATAACTGAGTGGATAGGGAAAAGAGGACAGTTGAGCCTCAAGCCGTTCAGCCCACAGCCCGAGAAGTAAAACAAAAAGAAATACACAGGTGGTAATGGAGAACTTTTTCTGTCTTTTTTTCAAAACTATCATGGTAAAAATAACAGGTAAAAAATATCACAAAAACCAGTAAAATAAAACCGAAGTTATTGCAATTGAAGCCTATTTATGCTAAAACATCGAGCTAACAAGAAATAGTTAACATCCGTCAAGGAGGTGGCTGATGGCAAAAAATGGTAAATATTTTTTTACTTCTGAATCCGTAACTGAAGGTCACCCGGATAAAATTTGTGATCAGATTTCTGATGCTGTCCTGGATAATTTGATCGCTCAGGATCCAAGAAGCAGGGTTGCCTGTGAAGCTCTGGCTACCACTGGCCTTGTGCTGATCGCCGGCGAGATAACTACCGCTGGTTACTGTGATTTCCAGAAACTGGTGAGAGAAACAGTCAGAGAGATTGGCTATACTAAAGCCGAATACGGCTTTGACTATAAAACCTGTTGTGTTCTTTCTTCAATTCATGAACAATCACCTGATATTGCCCTGGGAGTTGATGAAAAACCCGGACATGAACAGGGGGCAGGGGACCAGGGCCTGATGTTTGGTTATAGCTGCCGGGAAACAGAGGAACTGATGCCGCTACCGATTATGCTGGCTCACAAACTGGCCAGGCGTCTGAGCCAGGTCAGAAAAGAAAAAATCCTGCCTTATCTTCGTCCTGATGGCAAAACGCAGGTTACAGTGGAGTATGAAGGTCCGAGGCCGGTTAGAGTAGAGTCAGTGGTTATAGCCGCCCAGCACAATGCTGCGATTGATATGAAAGAGCTAAGGGAAGATATAAAGAGAGAGGTTATTAAAAAAGTTATTCCGGCTGACCTTCTGGATAAGAATACCTGGAAAAAAGTTTACATCAATGGCACCGGCCGATTTGAAATTGGGGGTCCGCTGGCCGATACAGGTATGACCGGACGCAAAATTATAGTTGACACCTATGGAGGTTTTTTCAGCCATGGTGGGGGATCGTTTTCCGGTAAAGATCCCAGCAAAGTTGACCGTTCAGGCTCTTATATGGCCAGATATATAGCTAAAAATATTGTAGCGGCAGGTCTGGCTGATCGGGTTGGCGTTCAGATGGCTTTTGCCATTGGCGTCGCTGAGCCAGTTTCAATCATGGTTGATACTTTTGGTACCGGCCGGGTAAAAGAGGAACTCATAGAAGAATTGATCAGGGCTTATTTCCAGATGACTCCCAGGGGTATGATTGAGCAACTTGATTTATTACGACCAATTTATAAAAAGACTGCCTGTTATGGACACTTTGGCCGGACTGAACCGGAGTTTACCTGGGAAAAAACTGATAAGGCTGATATCTTAAAGAAAGAAGCCGGTTTAAAATAGCCTTTTTACATTTGTTTCCTGATAAGGAGATAAATTATGGACTATGATGTCAAGGACTTATCCCTGGCAGAGGCCGGAAAATTACGGATTGAATGGGCCGGAAAATCCATGCCGGTTCTGAATAAAATCAGGGAAAGATTTAAAAAAGAACAGCCTTTGAAAGGCCTCAGGATTTCGGCTTGCCTGCATGTTACTTCTGAAACTGCCAATCTGATGACCACCCTAAAGTCAGGCGGAGCCTGCCTTCGCCTGGCTGCGTCCAATCCATTAAGTACTCAGGATGAAGTAGCAGCAGCTCTGGTCAGATATGAAAAGATACCGGTTTTCGCCATCAAGGGCGAAGATAACCAGACCTATTATCGACACCTCGAACAGGCTCTGGCTCATGCCCCTCACCTGACCATGGATGACGGGGCCGATCTGGTGACTACCATCCATGAGAGAAAAACAGATTTGATCAAAAACATTCTGGGTGGGACAGAGGAAACGACTACTGGGGTCATCCGCTTGAGAAGTATGGCCAGAGCCGGCGTCCTGGCCTATCCGATCATTGCGGTTAATGATGCTCTGACCAAACATCTTTTTGACAATCGTTACGGAACGGGTCAAAGCTCAATTGATGGTCTTTTGCGCGCTACCAATATTTTATTGGCCGGGCTGACCGTGGTAGTTTGTGGCTATGGCTGGTGCGGCCGGGGAGTGGCCAGCCGGGCTAAAGGGGCTGGAGCCAGAGTTATTATCTGCGAAGTTGACCATTTGCGAGCTCTCGAGGCTCTGATGGATGGTTATCAGGTCATGACCCTGAAGGAGGCCACGGCTGAGGGAGATGTTTTTATTACGGTGACTGGCAACAAAAATGTTATCAGACTGGAACACTTTAAGAGAATGAAAGATGGCGCCATCATAGCTAATGCCGGCCACTTTAATGTTGAGATAGATTTAATGGCCCTGGAAAAGTTATCCGTCAAAAAGAGAAAGATAAGAGAATACGTCGAGGAATACCAGTTGCCTGACGGACGCTGTCTTCATCTCCTGGCTGAAGGACGACTGATCAACCTGGCCGCTGCCGAAGGGCATCCGGCTATGGTCATGGATATGAGTTTTGCCAACCAGGCTCTGAGTGTTTTATATCTTAAAGAAGATGGTCACAAGCTTGAAAAGAAAGTTTACTCCGTACCTGAAAAACTTGACAAAGAGATTGCCAGACTCAAACTGGCTTCGATGGGAATAAAGATTGACTGTTTAACTCCTGAACAGAGACAATACCTTCAGGAATGGAAAGAGGGGACCTGACCACTGGTTTGCAATTTGCACCGAGTAAAAGATCAGCCGCCCCTGTTAATCTTTAACCAGCTGTTTCAGCTGCTCCAGGTAATTCTTAACTTCATCACGATCAGCTTGATTGACCAGCCTTGGCAAGAGCTTTTCGAAGTTCTCTTTTGACTGCAGGTAGCGGCCATTGTCAAACTGTATTCTGGCCAGGTTATATAAAAAGACAGGATCATCAGGTACGATTTTAACCGCCTGGGCAAAAGCATTTTCTGCTTCTTCCAGATCACCCATTTTTTCCAGAATCAAACCACGTAGATTATGAGCCATACCAAATCTGAATTTGATCTGGAGAGCCTTCTGGATATGGTCATAGGCTTCTTCCAGTCTATCCTGAACGAAATAAAGGCGGGCCAGATTATAATAAGGCAGCTCTCTGGAAGTATAGGCAGGATCAAGCAGAGCTTGCCGGTATTCAGTTTCAGCTTTATCATACTGTTTCAGCTCAAAATAAATGGTTCCGAGATTATTGTGAGCTTCGGTAAATTGAGGGTTGATGGCCAGAGCTTTAAGGAAAGCCTGCAGAGATGCTTCAAAATTTGTCTTTATCGACTGCGCCAGACCGAGTGCATTCCAGGCCAGGTAATTATTCGAATTAAGGGCCAGGCTGCGGTTAAAACACTTAATGGCCTCGTCAACGTTATTGTTATTCAAATAAAATAGGCCAAGATTGTAATGATATTGAGGATCTTTTTCCTGTTTGCTGGTTTGCTGACTCTGACTGGATGCACAGCCGGTCATAAGGAAGACCAAAGCTAAGACCATCAGAAATGATAATTTATTTCGCCTCATGCTTTTACTCTCCTTTATTCCTCTTAGGCTATTATAAATCAATTCAACTTGAATGTTTCTTAAATCTTTTCTTCCTTCAGGCTTCTTGACATCAGCTCTTCCAGGGCCTTATGGGCTGGTTTGCCCAGATAAAGGACTTCGTAGACCTGGCGGCAAATAGGCAGTTCTATTTTTTTCTGATGGGCGAGTTTATTAACAACCAGAGTATTTCTGACGCCTTCCGCTACCATCCTCATTTCTCCCAGAATGGTTTTAAGTGATTTACCCCGGCTGAGTTCCAGACCAACATGATAATTGCGGCTCATCTCACTGGTACAGGTTAAGACCAGATCTCCCAGCCCGGCCAGTCCAGAGAAAGTTTCACGTTTAGCCCCAAGGGCCAGACCCAACCTGGTAATTTCTACCAGACCGCGGGTAATCAACGAAGCACGCGAGTTGTTTCCATAACCAAGGCCTTCTGATATACCGGCAGCGATGGCTATAACATTTTTCACCGCTCCACCCAGTTCAACTCCGATGACATCGGTCGAGGTATAAATTCTGAGCTGAAGACTGGAAATAGTTTCCTGAAGATAGCGAGCCAGATTAAGATCTGAACTGGCGACCACTAAGGCAGTCGGCTGCCCGGCGGCTACTTCCTTGGCGAAACTCGGTCCAGACAGGACAGCCAGACGGTCTTTTCTGTTGATCTCGAAAACTTCCGTCATAACCTCTGTCATTCTTTTCAAGCTTTTTTGTTCCAGTCCCTTGGTCAAACTGACCAATACCTGGTCCTGATTCAGATGCTCGGACAGCCGGCTATAAACCAGACGGCAATATTGAGAAGGAACAGCAATAAAAATTATATCTGCACCTTCTATTGCCTCCGCCAAAAGCCGGTGGAAACTCACGGTCAGAGGGAAACTGAAGCCAGGCAAAAAAGCCCGATTTTTCCTGGTTTCAATAAGATCCAGGTAGACTTCTTCTTCTCGCACCCATAGTTGGGTTGGGAAGCCAAGTCGTCCTAAATAATAAGAAAAAGCTGAGCCCCAGCTTCCTGCTCCAATGACACTCATTCTAACCATTGAGTTTCTCCCCGAATTTTCTTTCTTCTCCATGAAATAGTCTTTTTATGTTATCGCGGTGACGACTGGCAATCAGTAAGAAAATTAAAAAAGAAGCTGCCGCAGATAAATAATCACGCTGGAAGCAAGCCAGAAGCAGTGGGTAAACCAGAAGTCCAGTCAGAGTGGCCAGAGAAACATAGCGGAATAAAGCAATCATCAAAACAATTATAATCACTGACAGAATAAAAGCCTGAGGCGAAAAATATAGAAAACCACCCAGCGAAGTCGCTACCCCTTTGCCACCTTTAAATTTAATATAAACAGGGTAACAATGTCCGACCACCGCCGCGGCCAGCGCCAGCCAGGCCAACCGGGGGTCAGCCAGCCACTTAATAGCCAGGAAAACAGGCAGAAAACCCTTGAAAAGGTCAAACATTAAAACCGGAACAGCCATTCCCCAGCCGCCATATCGCAACACATTGGTTGAGCCAGTTGAACCGCTGCCCACCTGCCTTATATCCTTCCTGGTAGTCATTTTTACCAGCAGATAGCCGGTAGGTATAGCTCCGATAAGATAGGACATAAGAATAAATATTATTTTCATGATAGCGGGTGACGGCTTAACACTCGGTATTCAGGGCCTTCTGGGTGGAGAATACTCTGGAAAAAGATTATCTCCCGGACCTCCATCGAACCTAAATCCAGCTGGTCATTTTTGGCCAGCTCACCGGCTAATCTCTCTTGTTTTTCCGGTTGTTTTGCCCGACCTATAGTCAGGTGAGGGGAGAAAGGTCTGTTTTCTCTCGGAAAACCCTTTTTCTCCAGCTCATTTTCTATCTCTTCCTGCAGAGCTAATAACCTTTCTACCTCGGTTAGACCTGCCCAGATTATTCTCATCCGGTTAGATCCAGGAGGGAAACTGCCTGTTCCTTTTAACCTTATTGTAAATGACCGATGCCGGCCGGATATTTCGTCAAGTGATTTCTTGACGTCTTCCATTTCTGATTCCGATATCTCGCCCAGAAATTTCAAGGTCAGATGATAATTTTCTCTCGCTGTCCATTTGATATTTTTGGCCAGGGGCTTCAGATGATTGACCAGAACGGCTAAATTGTTTTTAATTTCAGCAGTAAGATCAATGGCAATAAAAGCTCTCACTGGCTACCAGCCTAATCTAGAGATTGATATTCTTTAAGTTTTAACCTTAACATATCCAGGGCTTTTTGAGTAGTCTGAAATTTTATTTGACCACGGCCACCCTGAAAATAATTCTCTGTCACTATGATTCCATCCGGGCTGGCCAGACCAATATAAACCAGACCAACTGGCTTCCTGGCACTTCCGCCACCGGGGCCAGCAATGCCGGTGGTAGCCAGAGCCAGAGTAGCTCCAGTCTTTTTCCTAGCTCCAGCCGCCATTGATTCAGCTACCTCTCGACTGACTGCTCCTTTTTCTCTGATCAACCTGGTAGGAACCCCTAAAAATCTCGTTTTAGCCCTATTGCTGTATGTCACCAAACTGGCCAAAAAATAATTGGAGCTACCCGGAACAGCGGTAATCCTATCAGCCAGCAGCCCTCCCGTACATGATTCGGCACAGGCCACAGTCTGGCCAAGGGCTGCCAGTTTGTGACCGATGACTTCTTCCAGGTTTTCTCCGTCAGTCGAGAAGACCTTATCTCCCAGCAAATTTATAATCCTGTTCTTTATTTTATTAAAGATCCTCTCGTTTTCCCGGTTAGTTTCTTTAACCCTCAAAGTTAATCTGATCTGAACCTCACCTGGCGAGGCCAGGGTGGTCAGCTCCAGATCTTCTGGTAACAGACGGTAGACTGATTTTATTCTATCTTCAACCCAGGATTCACCAGCTCCAGTGGTTTTGATGACGGCCTTAAGGACATACTTATTACGATAAAGTTCGAGTCTGTCCGCCATTAGTTTTTCTACCATCGGGTTGAATTCAGCCGGTGGACCAGGCAAAAGGACAAGCAGGTGCTTGCTGGTTTCAAGCCACATCCCAGGCGCTGTCCCATTGGGATTGTCCAGTATTTCTGCTCCCTGGATGATATAAGCCTGCTGGCGATTGGAAGGCGTCATTTTAGCCCCACGCCAGGCAAAACGGTCTTCTATCTTTTTTATAATCTCAGGGTAGAAAATAAGTGGTTTTTTAACCGCCTGAGCAACTGCCTCTCTTGTCCGATCATCCTCGGTCGGACCGAGGCCACCGCTGATAAATATCAGCCGGCTTCTGTTGAGTGCAACTTTTACCGCTCGAACTATGTCCTCTAAACTGTCGCTGACTACAGATTTATACCTTAATCTCAGCCCAAGGTTATCTAATTTTTCGGCCAGAAACAGGGAATTGGTTTCTGGATAAGCAGAAGTCAGTAGCTCACTGCCAATAGCCAGATATTCAATATTTTCTTTCACCTGGTTTAAATCTACCTGCTTCAATTCAAACTCCTCCTTTCAAGGCAAAAATTATCAGGCCGGTAGCCAGCCAGGTCAAGAGGCCTGCTGCCAGGTCATCAGCCATAATACCCCAACCCCACTTTATCCTTTCCAGTTTCCTTATCCCCAGCGGCTTGACAATATCAAAAAATCTAAAAAGCAAAAAACAAACTGCCAACCATTTCCAGTCCGGGGTCACCAGGAAAAGGGCAAGAAGCTGACCGGCCACCTCGTCTATAACAATTTTCCCCGGGTCCCGAATATTAAGATAACGGGCATAGACGGTTGAGAAATAAATTCCACCAGCCACCACCAACGCCAGAAGTAAAAGATAATAAGGCCAGGCCAAGCCACTACAAAGATATTTATAAATTATAACCGTCAGGAAACTGGCCAGCGTTCCCGGGGCCAGTGGGAAAAAACCCGCACCAAAAAAAGTCGAAATTATCTCAGATAGCTTCAACATCTAAAGTCTCTCCGACCAGATCATAGGCTCCTCGAGTCCCGCTTATTTTTACCCGAACAAAATCCGGCTTTTTACCAGCTCCCAGAATTCGCTTTTTATCTTTAATAATCACCCGACCATCTACTTCCGGTGCTTGAAATCGGGCCCGCCCATACAAGACGCCCTTTTCTGCTCGTTCTTCCCCCTGGTCTTCCAGCAATACTTCCAGTGTCTGGCCCTTGAAAGTTCGATAGAAATCTCTGGAAATTTCTTTCTGAATCGCCATAATTTCTTGCCGTCTATCTTCTTTTTCAGCTGCAGAAACTGTTTCTTCCAAATGATAAGCTCTGGTGCCAGGTTCAGCTGAATAGGTAAATACCCCTAAATGTTCAAAACGAGCTTCTTGCACCAGTTGTTTTAATTCCGAAAATTCTTTTAATCCTTCCCCCGGGAAGCCGACGATCAAAGAAGTTCTGATAACCGCTCCTTTGACCTGGTTTCTTATTTTTTCTATTAAACGAAGAGCATCCCCAGCTTTCATCGTTCGCCCCATTTTCTTAACTATGGCAGCGGAGGCATGTTGAAAAGGTAAATCAAAATACGGGCAGATTTTCTCTTCATTCATTATTTCCAGTAAATCGTCGGTTATTTCTTCTGGATACCCATATAACCACCTGATCCATTTTATGCCTTTAACCGCAATAAGCCGATCGAGAAGTCTGACCAGACCGGATTTTAGCCCGCGATCCCGCCCGAAGTAAGTACTGTCCTGAGAAACCAGATTAATTTCCCTTATGCCCAGAGAAACCAGATTTCTAACTTCAGACACAATGGAGGCGATGCTTCGTGATTTATAGGAACCCTTAATCAAAGGGATGCTACAAAACGAACAGTGATGTGAACAACCCTCAGAAATTTTTACATAAGCCCAGTTCGAGCCAGTGGTAATTACCCGCGGAGTTAGGTCATCCAACAGGAAAGTAGCCTGACGGGGAACCAGTCTTTTATCTTGGAGCAGTTCATCCAGACGGTCAAAATCAGTCACTCCCGACCAGAGATCAACCTCTGGGTATCTGACTTTTAAATAATCCCTGTATCTTTCCACCAGGCAACCAACTACAGCCAGTCGCCGGCGAGGATCTTTCTCTTTCCAGGCCAGGGCTTTTTCTATGACCTTCTGGCTTTCAGCTCGGGCCGGCTGGATAAAGCCACAGGTATTGATAATCACCACCTCGGCTTCTTCCAGATTAGCGGTAAAATTGTGCCCTTGCTCATGCAGACAGCCCAGAATGACCTCTGAATCAACCAGATTTTTAGCACAGCCAAGAGTAATAAGAGCTATTTTTGACATCCAGATGAACTTAAGGATAAATCCTGTAAAGTAACCTGGGGAAAGGAATGGTCTCTCTGATGTGGGGTAATTTACATAACCAGGCTACTGTTCTTTCCAGACCAAGCCCGAAACCTGAGTGGGGAAATGTGCCGTAACGCCTGAGATCAACATACCATTTATAGGCATCAGCTGGCAGATTAAATTCTTTGATCCTCTGCTCCAGCAAATCCAGATCGTGTATTCTCTGCCCACCACCAATTATTTCTCCAAAGCCCTCCGAGGCAAGAAAATCTACGCCCAAAGCCAGATCCGGACGGTCTTTATCAGGCTGCATATAAAACGCTTTAATTTTAGCCGGGAAATGAGTCACGCAGACTGGCCGGTCATAAATCTCAGAGAGCATGGTTTCTTCTGGCGCCCCAAAATCATCTCCATAGACAAGTTCGGAACCTTTTTCCTTTAACAACCGAACAGCTTCATCATAGGTTAACTGAGGAAAGGGCTTTTTTATTCTCTCCAGAGGGGCAGTATCACGCTCCAGAATATCGAAATCGGCGCGGCGTTTTTCCAGCACTCTTTCCAGGATAAACATGACGAGATCCTGCCCCAGTTCAATAATATCCTGAAGAGTGGCAAAAGCTACTTCTGGTTCGACCATCCAGAATTCAATTAAATGGCGCCTGGTTTTAGACTTTTCTGCGCGGAAAGTCGGGCCAAAACAATAAACCTTGCCAAAGGCAGCTGCTGTGGCTTCATTATAAAGCTGGCCGCTCTGACTGAGATAAGCTTTCTGATCAAAGTATGAGGTTTCAAAGAGGGTAGTGGTACCTTCACAGGCACTGGGGGTCAGGATGGGTGTATCCATGAGGCGAAAACCGCGATCATTGAAAAAATCACGTATAGCTCTGATTGTCTCGGCCCTGACCTGAAGGACGGCATGCTGTTTCTGAGACCTCAACCAGAGATGACGGTGTTCCATCAGAAAAGCGACAGAATGCTCTTTGGGGGTGATAGGGTAGTCGTGGGCAATTTGAATGACTTCTATTTCTTTAACTTCCAATTCGTAACCGCCAGGAGCCCGTTTATCCGCTCTGACCTGCCCCCTGACAATGAGCGAAGATTCCTGAGTAAGCTCATCAAAAACACGGAAAAGAGGGAAGTCCTTATCCTGACTGAAAATCGTTCCCTGTATTATTCCAGTTCCGTCGCGAACCAGCAAAAAACGCACCTTACCACTGGATCGCTTGTTATAAACCCAGCCACGGATTTCAACTTCCTGCCCATTATATTGACCTATGTCTTCTATATAAACCCATTTCATAGTGGTGAAATTATATCAGATTAGACTTTTAATTCAATGCTGGTGGCTTGCAATTGGCTCCTCTCCTTCTCTGTTTAACTTGAATAAATTTTTACCTGAGATAGAACCATTGAAAAAATTATCTGGCTGGTTTAACTTAGATTCTTAAAATCATGAGTGAAATAAAAACATTTACTCCGGTTAAATTGATCTGCGGAGTGATCTTTTCAGAAAAAGTCATCAGAGAAAAAGCACGCGATATTCTTTTAGAAAAGTTCGGCCAGATTGATCTTCAAAGCGACGCTTTCCCGTTCAATTTTAGCCATTATTATGAACAGGAGATGGGTCAGAACCTGAAAAGATACTTTCTGAGCTTCCAATCTTTGATCGCCCCGGAACAGCTACCGGCTTTAAAACATCAAACCAATCAGATAGAAAAGGACTTTAAACTGTTCTTTCCTGGTTTAAATTTAATTCGTCCTGTGAATCTTGACCCTGGTTATCTCAAGGCCTCAGCTCTTATTATGGCTACTACCAAAGATTTTGCCCACCGTATTCCGCTCTCTGGTGGGATCTATGCGCATCTGGAGCTGCTATTGAGCAAAGATAAGGTCAGAACTCTAGACTGGACCTACCCTGACTTCTATCAGCCTGGTTATCAGCAATTTTTCCTGGCTGTCAGGAAAATTTACCTGGATCAGCTCAGAAAATTAAGAGCAGAGCGAACACCTTAGCCGGCCGATTTCAGATTTTAGCTCCCAAATTCTCTTCGCAAGTCATCAATGACCCCAGGTAATTCTGCCAGGGTCTGATCAATATCTTGTTCGGTGTTAAAACGGCCCAGTGATAATCTCAAGGCTGAGCTGGCTTCTTCCTGACTCAAGCCCAGCGCCAGAAGGACATGAGACACTTCACCCGAGCCTTCTGTGCAGGCCGATCCGGTTGAAACATAAATCTCTCGGGTGGCCAGCGCCAGAAGGATGGCCTCAGCTGGCAGGCCGGGAAAAGAAAAATTTAAGGTGCTTTTAATTCTTTTTTCAGGATGTCCGTTAAATTTAATTCCTCTAATTCTCTTTTCGAGTCCAGACTTTAGCCGGTCGGCCAGCTTTTCTAACCGGTTTCTATCTTTCTGCCATTCTTCTCTTAGAATCCTCGCCGCTTCTCCAAAACCGATTATTCCGGACGTATTCTCAGTGCCCGGTCTCAGACCGAATTCCTGATGTCCACCATGCAGTACTGGTTTTAAGTCCAGCCCTTTACGGATATAAAGAGCACCGGCTCCCTTCGGGCCATAGACTTTATGAGCCGAAACACTCAAAAGATCGATGCCCAGAGAGTCCACCTTAACTTCCATCTTACCAAAAGCCTGGACCGCATCAGTCTGGACTGGTACCCCATAACGATGAGCTATTTTGACTACTTCTTCTACAGGTTCAATTGTACCAATCTCATTATTGGCCAGCATGACTGAGATCAGAAAAGTATTAGGGGAGATGACTGATTTTAAAAAGTCCAGATCAATCAAACCGGTCTGATCAACCGGTAAATAATGAACTGTATAGCCATGGGCTTCGAGATAGCGAGCAGTTTCCAGAACAGCCGGATGCTCAATCGAAGAGGTTATAAATTCTCTCTTTTCGGGCTGAGCTTCAGCCAGGCCCAGTATGGCCAGATTATCAGCCTCTGTGCCTGAACTGGTAAATATAATTTCCGAGCGCCTGGCTCCCAGAGCCGCAGCTACCTGCTCTCTGGCTTCCGTCACCAGGCCCTTCACTTCCCGTCCGAGAGGGTAGAGTGACGAAGGATTGCCAAAGTGTTCTTTAATAAACGCAATTATCTTCTCAGTCACCCGGGGGTCTAGAGGCGTAGTGGCATTGTTGTCAAGATAAATCATTAAGACCAGCTCATTATCTGCCAGCAGTTTAAATTTTAATTAACTTCTGGCAGCAAATTTTTCTTTAACGATTCTGACCACTTCCAGGCCTGCTCTTTTCTGTCCCTCCTCAGTTGAAGCGCCAAGATGGGGGGTAGCCGTTACCCGTGGATGATCAATCAGGCTGAAATCCTGGGGAGGTTCCTGACTGAAGACATCCAGAGCAGCTGCTTTAACCTGCCCTGAATTGAGCGCCTGCAGCAGTGCGTTTTCATCCACCACCCCACCACGAGCAGCATTGACTATAACCACACCTTTTTTCATCCGCTCAAATTCTCTGGTACTCAGAATAGGCTCCGGTGTCTTGGGAACATGGAGGGTGATGATATCCGCTTGGCTCAGCAGCTCATCCAGGCTGACCTGTTTGACAGCCAGATCGGTTTTAATCGGGATAACGTCGTAGGCCAGAATATTCATGCCCAGAGCCAGAGCCCGGCGTGCAACTTCCAGCCCAATCCGTCCAAACCCGATAATCCCCAGTGTCTTGCCGTAAACCTCGGTGCCGGTAAACAATTTCTTTTCCCATTTATGCTGCTTCATCGACAGGTTAGCCGGCCCGTGGTGTCTGACTGCGCCGAGCATCAAACCGATGACATGTTCAGCCACAGAAATAGAAGTAGCAGAAGGAGTATTGGCGACTTCTACTCCTTTTTCTTTGGCAGCTTTAACATCAATTGTATCCAGACCGATTCCGGCTCTGACAATTAGTTTTAGATTCTGACCCGCTTCAATGATGGGTCTGGTTATTTTGGTGGCGCTTCTTACCACCACCACTTCATAATCAGGAATAATCTTGACCAGATCGGCTTCGTTGAGGCCGGTTTTAACCGTAACCTCAAATCCAGGAACAGCCTGAAGCTCTTCTATGGCTTCCTGATCAAGATGGTCAGCAATAAGGATTCTGGTGGTCATTCCCATCCCTCCCTTAAGATTTTCTCAGCCGCAGCGACAGAAGCACCGGGCTGGAACTGGTTATAACCCAGATCAAGCAAAGTCATTTCCAGTGCGGTCAGGGCAGTGGTGATATCAAATCCACCCATATAACCGAGATGAGCTATTCGGAAAAACTCACCCTTATGAGGATCCTGAGCATTGGAAATATAGGCCATGTATTTATTCTGCATGGTTTTAACCAGCTTATTCCCATCAACACCGGCCGGTGTCTTAATGGCTGTCAGAATATTGCCGGGCTTTTTGGCCAGAAGCTCAAGGCCGATGGCTTTGACCCCGGCTCTGGTTGCTTCACCCAGAATAGCGTGATGCTTGAGAAGATTTTCCAGACCGATGCTTTTAATCAGATCCAGGGCTTTGCCCTGCTGAATAATCAGAGAAACAGCCGGTGTCCAGGGAGTGGTCTGTTTTTCCAGGTTTTTGCGGTATTTCTTAATATCATAATAAAATTTGGGTAACCTGGAAGTTTCGACCATTTTCCAGCCTTTGGGGCTGAAAGCTATATAAGCCAGGCCAGGAGGAATCATAAATGATTTCTGAGAACCGGTGACCATCACGTCGATTTTCCATTCATCCATCGGACAGGGAGTTGCTCCCAGCCCGGAAATTCCGTCCACTACCAGGATGGCGTCGGTTTTCGAAACTACTTCGCCAAATCCTTTTATATCAAAGATGGCGCCGGTAGAAGTCTCAGAAAGAGTGGTAAAAACTGCTTTGACTCCTGGATTTTGTTTAAGATCTTCGGCCAACTTTTCTGGCGGATAATCTTCACCCCAGGGTATAATAATTTCTTTCGTGTCAAGTCCAAAGGCCCGGCAGATGTTGCCCCATCTTTCTCCAAATTTTCCACCATTAATCGTCATGACCTTATCACCTGGCGACAGGGTGTTAATTACCGCTGTTTCCATAGCGCCTGTTCCGGAAGAGGCCAGGATATAGACATCTTCTTTCGTTTGGAAAACATATTTTAGACCTTCGGTAACTTCCATAAAAATTTTACTGAATTCTGCTGTCCGGTGATGAATAATTGGCTCGGCCGCCACTGACAGGACCTTCTCCGGTATTGGCGTCGGTCCCGGAGAAAGAAGATAGTACTTTTTTATCATAATAAATCCTCCTTTTGATTTTTTAATTTAGTTAAGAGTATAGTTAAGCTCAAAATGCATCTGAAGTCAACCGCAAAAATGTCGGTTTATAATTCGAGCAACAGTCTGGTCAGCAAGGCTGTCCTTTCAATAAAAGAGGGAAGCAGAAGATGCTCATCCAGAGCATGAATGCCGTCTCCGTCTGGCCCCAGACCATCCAGAACAGGGATTCCAGTTGTGGAGACAATTGAGCCATCAGATCCGCCGCCGCTCCGACCGGCGGTTAAAGTCAAGCCAAGGGTAGAGGCCAGACCTGCCGCTCGGGCAAAAAGCTCTCTGGAAGCAGGGGTAAACTCCATAGGTGGAGTGAAGCTGACGATTGAAGTTTTGATTCTGGCCTGGCGATTATCTGGCTTGAGCTCTCTTAGAAAGGATTTGATCTGAGTTAAATCACGAGCTGTCCAGAACCTCAGATCGACTACAGCCCAGGCTTTTTCTGGCACCACATTAGCTTTCTCTCCACCGCCAATTAAACCCAGATTAGCGGTTAGGCCTTTGATCTTTAATTTTTTTATCTTGAGCCACTGGGTAATTAGCTCTTCAATGGCATTGATACCTTTTTCCGGAGTGCTGGCATGAGCTGAGCGCCCACAGGCCTCAATTTTGATCACCAGCCGCCCTTTTCTGGCTATTTTCAAAGCTCCTCCAGGCAGGGCTGGCTCAAGACAAAGGGCAGCTCCGGCTCTTTTAGCCAGGGCAACAATCTGACGATGGGCTTCTTCGTGGCCTGTCTCTTCGGCCGAATTGATAAATAGCCAGATTTTTCTTTTTAGCTTGAGGCCAAGATTATTTATAGTTTTCAGGGCCATCATGGCTGATACTACTCCGGCTTTCATATCCAGAACACCAGGTCCATAAAGACGATCTTCGACCAGGTAAAAAGGCATCCGTTCAATGGTCCCAACCGGCCAGACAGTATCAATATGGGTCAATATTAAAAGAGGCTTTTCTCCAGTTTTAATCTCTGCCGATGGATATTCAACCAGAAAAAGATCCCCAATTTCCTTCTGGGGGAATTTTTTGGTTTTAATACCCAATGAAGAGAGTTCTGAAATAACTGCTGCTGAGCATTTATCTACCGCTTTTTTATCGGAAGTGGGTGATTCCAGTTGAACCAGGGTTTTCAACCGGCTGATCATTTCTCCCTGCCTGGATTTAAAGTAGCGTAAATAATCCATTTTACCTCCTGCCAGCTGGGCGATATTCTTCTTAATAATAGTTCCAGTCATTACTTTGTTTTTTATTATATTAATTTCGAAAGATTTTTAAAACCCGAACGAAGTCAAGAACAGGCTTTTCTAGCCTGAAACAAACACCTTTATTGTTGATTTAAGGCTAAAAATCATTTAAATTTAATCAGTGACAGTGAAAAAGAGGAAGATCAAAGCAGCTGGACTGCTAATTTCTTTGCTTCTGGCCTTTGGATCAGAGGTAGGAGGCGAGATTTATTATCCCTGGAAAAAGACCTTTATAGGTGCTCTGGATCCAAAATCCTGGCCAGGCCTGGTTATCATTGACAGTCCTGATTCGGCCTTCGCTTTTAGCCCGGCTGTCTTGCGCGGAGAAGACCGGGCTGAGTTTCACGACTTTTTCTATCTGGTTTCGGAAGTCGGGAGCCATTCACCTGATGGTTCTTATGCTTCGATGAAGTTTGATCTTCATTTGCCCTTTAAAAAGGGAAAGGAAACTCCCGTTTATTTGAAGCCGGCTTTACCTGAAAATGAAATGACGGTAGAGTGGAGTCGGCGTGATGAAAGCACGGTAGTGGGGAAATATCATTTTCCCCGCCTGGTGGAGAAGGTTGATCTCGTCTTTTATTTTCCCTGGGATTTTAACGGAAATTATGTGTACCGGGCAGAAATTGCTTGTGTTCATGGCCGGAGTTCCGGACGGGAGGTTAGTCATTACCTGTGCTGGTTCAGCCAGCCACCGCTCGAGATCAAGGAGGATGGGTCGGAGTTACATCTGGTTTTTGAAGTAAAAAAAAATCCTGATCTTTTTTTTGTAGCTTCAGCCGGCCAGCAGCCGGAAGCTAGTCTTGATCGTATTAACCGTTTTTTCAAGATCAAGACCATCAGTAACCTGCTGGCAGAAGAAAAGTCAGGTTATCAAAAAAAACGCCTGCAGATAAGCGGTCTATATGGGGGCAGCAGCGAAGCTATTACCAATAATCTTTTCTGGACGACTCTCTATCAAAATGGACATCACCGCTTTTATACACCGGCCGGTCGGGGCTGGGTCTTTCCCCGGCCTGACGGTCAGCCTGATGACTGGACTATTTTTGAATGGGACTCATTTTTTAATTCTCTGGAAGTTGCCACAGAGAGCAATCATATCGCTTTTGATATTGTCAGATCTGTTCTCGAGACTCAATATGAGAATGGGAATATACCTAACTGGCGGGGGCGTTATGGTGGAACTCCCGACCGTTCTCAACCACCAGTAGGCAGTTATGCCGTGCTCAAATTGTTTCTTAAAACCGGTCAGTTGGATTTCATCAAAGAAGCCTATCCCTATCTGGTCAAATGGCATCATTTCTGGACTGCAGTCTTACCCAATGGCCAAATTCGCCGTGATGGCAATGCCAATGGGCTGCTGGAATGGGGAAGCGATTTACAATTAACAGCAAAAGATGTTCCTGCCTGGGAAAAAGAAGCCAGTGGCAAACAAAAAGCCGGGTGGGAGTCAGGCCAGGATGATTTGCCCAACTGGGATGAGGCAACTTTTAATGAATTGACCGGTACTCTGGAGATGGACTGCGTTGATCTTAACAGTCTTTATGCTCTCGATTCTTACTGCCTGTCTCAGCTGGCCGGTTTTCTGGGCAGAGAATCGGATCAAAAGGAATTTTTGAACGAATATGAAAAAATCAAAAAATTGATGAATAATCTTCTATGGAATGAGAAGGAAGGCTTCTATTTTGATCGTCACTGGGATGGACGCTTTTCCAGTCGTCGCGCAGCTTCTAATTTTTTTCCTTTAATTGCCAGAATCCCCGAAGAAGCTCAGGCCCTCAAAATGATCAAGCATCTTCTTAATCCGACGGAATTCTGGGGAGATTATGTTATTCCAACTATTGCCAGAGATGATCCAGCCTATCCGGACCAGCAGTACTGGCGAGGCACAGTCTGGCCTCCCACCAATTATCTGGTTTATCAGGGATTAAAGGCCTATGGCTATGATCAAATAGCCGCTGATCTGGCCGAAAAAAGTTCTGATCTCTTCCTTAGAATCTGGAAAAATTACGCTCTCTGCCCGGAAAACTTTGATTCCAGGACAGGTGAACCGGGTGGCCAGCGCTATCAGAGCTGGGGACCGCTTTTTGCTTTAATGGCAGTCGAAGAATATCTCGAGGTCAGTCCCTGGGACGGCTTTCGATTTGGACAGCTACAGCCCCGGGGAAAAGGCTATCTGCGCAGGTTGGAGATCCTCGGTAGAAATTATGAGGTAGAAATTTCTCCTGATAGGATAAAATTAATTGAAGAAAAAAAAGAGCTGCTCAAAACTGATGGCCCGGCTGTTTTTCGCCATTTCCTTTATTCTGACCGTGAGATTTCCTTCGAAATCAAGAGTCTGAAAAAAAGAAAAATAGACATTTCGCTGGGGCGAGAGAGGCGAGGTCAATTGATTATCAATGGGAAAGAAGCTGGCCAATTCAGAGGTAATCGGATCAAGACTCAGGTGCCGGCGGGTGAATACCAGGTGGACATAATCCTGTCTGACTGAACAATCAGAAAAATCCGTTGAAATTATAAACTCACTGTCTCCAGCGCAAAACCGGATAGCCGGCAGAAGATAGCTCGCTGGCCAGTTGTTGAGCCTCTTCCTCACTGCCAGCCCTTAACCTGACCCGGTAAAATATCTGGCCGGAAACTGCCTGATAAGTAGAGATGAACACCTGGGGATATTTTTCTTTCAAGTTCTGGTAAAGAGCTTTAGCCCGATCTGGATCAAGAAAAGAACCAAGCTGGAGAATTATCTTATCTTTTTCTGCGGTCAGCTCTGGATTTTTAAATCCAATTACTTCTAATCTGACTCTGGCTGTCCCTGGACCAATCAGACCCAGCATTCTGGCTGCGGCATAAGATAAATCTATGATCCTGTTTTTAACAAATGGACCCCGATCATTAATTCTAACCGTTACTGTTTTTGAATTTTCCAGATTAGTCACTTCCACCATGGTGCCAAAGGGCAACGAAGGGTGAGCAGCTGTTAAGTCTTCCATATCAAAAATCTCTCGGCTGGAGGTCATCCTCCCATGAAAGCCAGGGCCATACCAGGATGCTTCGCCTACCTCTACATACCCGGCCGGAGGAGTGGTCACTGGCTTTTCTGATCGGCAGGAATAAACACACAAAGACAGCCCTAAAAACAGGAAACAGAAGTGGGCTTTCTTCATTTTTTTCTTTTTCTGCGAGAATTATAAAGTCGGCCTTATTTTAGTTCAAGCTTGTTTTTCACCTGGAAATAATAAATAATTCTCTGATAAGTGGGAAACAGGAGAAAAAAATGAAAAAAAATGAGATACGAAAGCTAGAATTACCGGAATCACCCTATCGAGATCTTGAATTTCTGGAGTCGTTAGAAGGCAGAACATTGCGCATTCTCAGCGAATATGTCTGGCCGATGGCCAGGCTGCAAAAATATAAAGTAGAAAGCACCATTTTGTTTCTTGGCTCAGCTAAAGCCAATCCAGGTGGCTCGGATGCGGATAGCCCGCTACATAAATATTACTGGCAGGCTGAAGAACTGGCTTACCAGATTTCAAAATGGGCCATGAATTTGAAGCCAAAAGGCAGAAAGTACGTTGTTTGCACAGGTGGAGGCCCGGGAATAATGGAGGCAGCTAATCGAGGGGCGACCAGAGCTGGCGCCAAGAGCATCGGCATGAATATTTCGTTACCCCAGCCGCAATTACCGAATCCCTATATAACACCCGAGTTGAATTTTACCTTTCATTATTTCTTTATGCGTAAATTCTGGTTGATGTACAAAGCCAAAGCTGTTATTGCTTTTCCTGGCGGCTTTGGTACTCTGGATGAATTTTTTGAAATTGTGACGCTTCTGCAGACAGGTAAGGTTTCCAAGAAAGAGGTCCTCCTAATTCTCTATGGGAAGGAATACTGGGATAAAATAATAAATTTCCAGGCGCTGGTCGAAATGAAGGCAATTTCACCCGAAGATGCCCAGATTTTTACTGTATTTTCTTCTCCGGAGGAAACCTTTAAATTTTTGAAAAGGAAACTGCCTGAAATGGGTGGAGGAGGGGAAAGGTAATCAGGACGTGCTGACCGTTTTTACAGCTTTTTGTCTCCGCTGAGAGATTAACTTAAAGAGCAACCAGCCAGTCAGGACGCCGACCGTATCAGCTATCAAGTCTGTCCAATCACACTGACGACCGCGAACAAATAATTGATGAATTTCATCAGTGAGGCCAATAAAAAAGCCAGTCATAAAGGTTAAATAAAAAGTCAAGAAAACCCGCCCTGAAAGATAATGGTAAAAACCAAAGGCCAGGAGGAGACCAAGTAGTGTAAACTCCATCCAGTGGGCTCCCTTATCCCAGTAAATAAAGCCGAGTTTTATCTTCAGGGATCTAGAAGAAACGAAAAAAATTAAAGTGCAGTAAATGGCAGCTGGAAGAAAGTAAATCAATTTACGCCATGATCCCATCGTCATCTATCCTTGCCAGAGGCAAGCGTTATTTTAGCAGTCCTGAGTATAAAAACAAGCCAGGTCGGCAATTTTTTCTTTGATTAAATTAAACTTTCTGCTATAGTTAACACCGCAGGTGGAACATGGAAAATATTCAGAAATATTTCTGTGGCCTGGAATATCCGGGCAGATTTATCATCGGGGGACAGATCAAAGATTCAGAAGATATTTTCCTGGCTTATGGCATTACCGGGCGTTCGGCAGCCAGTCAGGCCAGGAGAATGATAAAAAGAGAAAATGGTATCTGGGTCGAGCCAACTGATCCCGAGTTAATTGTTCGCGGCAATCCTGACTTGCTGATCTACCCGAGTATGCTGTTCAGCCCACATGGCCTGGCTGTTTCCAATGGTAAACAGACGCTGGATATTCTTAAAGCTGCAGAAGCAACCAGAGAGCCAGTTCTGGCGCTGGCTCATGCTCTTAAGGACTGGAAATATGAACCTGATGAACCCATCTACACGCCGAGGATTAGCCTGGTCTTTACTGGCGGGTTTAGTCTTGGCCTGAGCCTGATCAGGAGAGCTGAATTCGGGCAGGTGATAAGAGAATATTTTGAGCTGCCGCTTGTCCCCGGTAAAGGCTGGTTGATTATGACCTATATGGGTATAAACGCTGATCCCGTGCCCCCATTTTTTGGCGAACCTGCTTACCTGGAAGTGGCTGAAAGACGGGCAGATGAGCTGGCCAATGGCCTTTATGATTCACTTCAACCGGCCGACGGCAAAAAAGACCTGAGAGTAGCAGTGGCCGTGGCCATTGCTTCGGGCAGTACCCTGGAAATTCAGCAAATAAAAATTATCAACAGGAAGGAAACTTAAGGATGGAACAAAAGAAAGAAAGAACGACACGGAGCCAGTATCAGACAAAAGTAAGTGAAGATTTTCCCCAAACCTTAGTCTTTGGAGACAACCGGTTTGTTAAAAAATTATCGATGCGCTATGGAGAAAACCCTGGATACCCGGCTGCCTTTTACCAGGAAGAGGGAGCAAATGGGCCTAATATGGCCACCATGGAGATCATTCAGGAAGGCACCAAGGGACTCAGTTATATAAACGTGGCTGATATGGATCTTGGCCAGAGATTGGCCCGGAAACTGAACATTATCTTCCCTGGTAAATCAATTGCGGTTATCATCAAACATGAGATGCCCAGTGCCGTTGCTCTGGGCGAGAACAGCCTGGAAGCCTTCGAGAAAGCCTGGCAGGCTGATGCTTTATCTAATTTCGGCAGTGTTGATGTTTTCAACACAGTGGTGGGCCCCGAACTGGCCGGTTTGCTGGTGGAGAGTGCCAGAAATATTGAGGTCGTCTATGCGCCTTCTTATACTCCAGAAGCCCTGGATATTCTGAGCAGCAGGAAGGTTCTGAGAGTAGTCCGTATGGGGGCCCCCCTTAGTGAAGCAGCGGTTGATAATGGCCTCGAATTTAAAAGAGTGGCTGGTGGATTACTGATCCAGAAAAGGTTTGATTCCAGAATTGTTTCTCCAGAATTCATTGATGTTGTCTCGATTAAAAAACCTACGGACACCCAGCTTAAAGCCGCTTTGCTGTGCTGGACAGTAGCCTGTTTTACCCGGTCAAATGCCATTGTCATCGGGACAGAAGATAAAATTCATGGGATAGGTTCTGGCCAGAGAAGTAGAATTGATGCGGCCGAAGATGCTATCCGGCTCTCAACCCGTGGTTATGGTTCAGAGGGTTGTGTTATGGCTTCTGATGCCTATATGCCTTTTCCTGACGTAGTAGAGCTGGCTGCCAGAAGCGGTATTACTGGCATTATTTATCCACTTGGTTCCATCAGGGACCAGGAAGTCATCAGCCGGGCGGACGAACTCGGTCTGGTGATGATGGTTACCAGAAAGCCGGGCGAAATAGATTGTGAACGTTGCTTTCTCCATCGTTAAGTGTATATTTCTGATTCTTCTTAGCTAACTCATGGTTTCAGGTAGAGCCAAAACAGACAACAATCAGCAACTTATTTATGTAATCCAGAAACATGAGGCGTCGCACCTTCATTATGATTTGAGACTGGAGCTTGATGGCATCCTTAAAAGCTGGGCTTTGCCCAAGCCACCGCCCCTCCGGGCCGGTGAGAAAAGACTGGCTATTGAAGTCGAAGATCATCCACTGGGCTATGAAAAATTTGAGGGTATCATTCCCGCCGGTCAATATGGAGCGGGACGAGTAGAAATCTGGGACAAAGGTTATTATCAGCCAGTGGTCAGGACGGATGATAAGCTGGAGATTCTTATTTCTGGAGAAAAACTAAAAGGAATATATAGCCTGATTAGATTTCAGGGCAAGAATCAAGAAGATAAAAAATTATGGCTCTTTTTTAAAAATAAAGACCAGAAAAAGGTCTGTTGAGTCAAAGGCTAAAATTATTTTGCAGTTAACCAGTTTGGTAAAAATATTGAAAAAGTATCTTCTTAAATACTGGATAACCTTCTGGCTGATCTGGCCAGTAGTTTTTTCTCTGGCCGCCGATGACAGCAGTTTCGACCGACAGGAATTTGCCCGTCAGGTCAAAAAGATGGCAGAAGCAGCTTTGAAAGAAGAAAAGGCTTATGAATTTTTGAAAACGCTCGCTTTACCCGGGGGAAGACTTACCGGCAGCCCGGCCGCAGCCAGAGCCGTAGCTCAGGCCACCGATTTGATGACTCAACTGGGTTTTGACCAGGTCAGACAGGAACCTGTCGAGGTCAATCGCTGGCAGCGTGGTCAAACTGAAAAAGCACTGGTTAAAAGCCAGAAGAAAGGACCTCACAGCCTGAATATCTGTGCCCTGGGTAACAGTATTGGTACTCCCTCCAGGGGCCTTGAGGCCGAGGTCTTAGAAATTCATTCGTTTGACGAGCTGGAGCAATTCCAACAGGCTGTCAAGGGGAAAATTGTTTTTTTCAACATACCTATGGACAGGACGGAAGCAAACCCGTTTGCTGCTTATGGTCGGGCTGTTCCATACCGCACAAACGGCGCCTCAGCGGCCGCCCGGTATGGAGCGGTAGCGGTTCTGGTCAGGTCGTTGACTTTTCGCCTGGACGATTTTCCTCACACTGGCTTGATGATTTATGATGAACAAATTCCCAGGATTCCTGCCGCCGCTATCGCCACCAGCCAGGCTGAGCAGCTCAGTCAGTGGCTAAAAGAAGATCCGCACCTTAGAGTTAACCTGAAAATGAATTCTGAGCAGTGTCCACCGGTTATGTCAGCCAATGTTCTGGGACAGCTGACCGGAGAGGAGAAACCGGAGGAAATTATTCTTCTGGGTGCGCATCTCGATAGCTGGGATTTGAGCCCGGGTGCCAATGACGATGCAGCCGGTTGTGCAGTAGCTCTAGAGGCCCTGCGTCTTATAAAAGAAGCAGGCTGGCGGCCTAAAAGAACAATTAGAGCCGTCCTTTTTATGGATGAAGAGTTTGGTGGGACTGGCGGTCGGTTTTATGCCGCTTCAGCCAGCAGAGGGTCTGAAAAGCACCTGCTAGCTATTGAACAGGATAATGGAGGAGGCCCCCCAGTCGGACTAGTTCTTGGAGGAGGAGCTAAAATCATAGAAAAAGCAGAAAAACTGGAAGGAATTTTGAGCCAGTACGGGATTAACTGGATAAGGCCTGGGGGTGGCGGGGTGGACATTGGTCCGCTAATTCAGCAGGGAACAATAGCTGGCGGTGTTGTTCCTGAAACACAACGATATTTTGATTTCCATCATTCAGCTCTGGACCAGCTATCATCTGTCCATCCCCGGGAAATAGAACTTCAAGCTATTGTGCTGGCTATCGTCAGCTATTATTTTTCTCAGGAAGGAATTTAAACATGTTTGTCAATTTTCTCTGGCATTTTCATCAGCCTATTTATCGTCACCCCCTGACAGGTGAATATCTTTTGCCCTGGGTAAATTTTCATACAACCAGAAATTACTGGCAGATGGCCAGATTAATTGAGGAGAGTGAATTTCCCTGTGCGGTGAATTTCGTCCCTTGTTTGCTGGAGCAAATTAAGGACTATCAAAGCCAATCAGCCCGGGACCCGGTGTTGGAAGCGCTGATCAAACCGGCAGCAAAGCTGTCCGCGGAAGAAATATCAAGGTTAAAAAGGTTTTTTCCGACAGTGGCTGCTGAGCCATCCCCTGACCATCTTCAAGAAAAAGTCCTGCAGAGTTTCTTCTCTCCCTTGATTTCGCCTGAAAAAAGAGAAAAAAATGAACTGCTTAATTTGAGACAGGAAATCTTTTCTGACCTTTTCAATTATTTTCAGCGCCTCAGCCAGAAAAAAATCGTTGAACTGACCGTCTCTCCCTATTACCATGCTCTTTTGCCTCTCCTGATTGATCTCAGTCAGGCTCGTTTCGAGGCACCTGATTTGCCTGATTTTAAGCACAGGGAAGACGCCAGCTGGCAGCTGCAGACCTCGAGAGAATACTTTCAACAGATTTTCAATTTCCTTCCCGCTGGACTCTGGCCCTCAGAAGGAGCCTTAAGTCAGGCGGCCTGCGAAGAAATTGCCTCAGCCGGTTTTCACCTGACTTTTACTGACGAGCATCTACTGTGGAAAAGCCTCCGAGCTGGACCTGACCGCCAGCATCTCTATCAACCTTACAGGTGTGGCGGAACCAATGTCTTTTTCAGGGATAGAGAATTATCAGACTTAATTGGTTTTGAGTATCAGCGCTGGCCGGCGGAAGTGGCCGTAGCTGATTTCCTGAGAAGGCTGGAAGATAGAGCCAGAACCAGCGGTGAAAAAGCCATCTGTTCTATTATTCTTGACGGCGAAAATCCCTGGGGAGGCTATCCCAATAACGGTGTTGATTTTCTGAGGCTGCTCTTCTCCAGGATAAACGCCAGCCCGCATCTTCAGCCCTGTCGGCCTTCTGACTATCTGGACGAGCATCGGGCCAGGAAGAGCCTGAATTTACCTGCTGGCAGCTGGATGAGCGGCTTTTTTAAATGGGTCGGGCATCCGGCTAAGGTCGAAGCCTGGAAAAAACTGGCTGAATACAGGAGTAAATATGGATTTTCGAGGCCAATGGCTGTGGCCGAAGGTTCCGATTGGTTCTGGTGGGCAGGAGAAACTGAAGAAAAAGAATTTGAGACTTTATTTCTGTCCTATTTGCAGGAGGCCAGCCAGATAGGTGAAAAAAATGTATAAAATTAAATTTCTTTTTGCTGTTCATAATCATCAGCCTCTGGGTAATTTCCCTCAGGTTGTCGAGCAGGCCTATACACAGGCTTACTGGCCATTCCTTAATCTGGTCAGTGAATATCCCGGTTTCAAATTTGCCCTTCATCTGACCGGTTTTCTCTGGGAATTCATGCTGAAAAAACATCCGGAGGGTCTGGAATTAATCAGGCAGATGATTAAATCCGGTCAAGTCGAATTATTAGGAGGGGGATTTTATGAGCCGGTGTTAACCCAGATCACTGAGAAAGATGGCCGAGCCCAGATTGAACTGATGAATGATTTTCTTTTCGAGCATCTAGGGGTCAGGCCGACCGGATTATGGCTGGCAGAAAGGGTCTGGGAACCGCGCTTGGCCAGTTTCCTGCATCAGGCTGGATTCAGCTATACATTACTCGATGAAGAGCATTTTCACTATGCCGGCCAGGAAAACCTGTATGGTTACTATCTAACTGAAGATCAGGGGCTTCCTCTTAGTATTTTCCCCATTGATAAAAAGCTCCGATATTTGATTCCGTTTCGAAGCCTGGCTGAGATTGATAATTATTTTCAGACCATTGAGCAGCTGGGAGGCCAGGTAGCTATCATCGGTGACGACGGAGAAAAGTTTGGAATGTGGCCGGGCACCAACCAGTGGGTTTATGAACGCGGCTGGCTGAAAAGTTTCCTGCAGTATCTGGACACGAATAAGATAGAAATGATGTCTTTTTCATCTTTTATGGCCGAGCATGAACCACTGGGGCGTGTCTATTTGCCGCCCGCCTCTTATGAAGAAATGATGGAATGGGTTCTGCCCCCAGCCAGACAGGCTGAATTCATCAGGCTGAAAGCCAGTTTGCCGGCGGAAAGCAGGATCTTCCTGCGAGGCGGCCAGTTTCGGGATTTTGATCTGAAATATCCTGAAAGTCACCACCTTCGCTGTCGAGCCATTCAGGTTTCAACTGAAGTTTATAAATATGATTCGCCAGAAGCCAGAAAAGACCTTTATCAAGCTGAATGCAACGACGCCTACTGGCATGGCGTTTTTGGCGGTCTGTATTTACCCCACCTCCGGCGGGCTGTTTCCAGTAAGCTTATTTCAGCTGAGCTTAAATTGCCTTTCCGCAGCGGCTGGGAAAAAACAGATCTTGATCTGGACGGCAGTGATGAATATGAATTGAAAACTCCAGCTTTTTTTATCTGGGTAAAGCCTTCGACTGGTGGTTCAATCGTTGAAATTGACGATCGCTTTAATGCTATTAATCTGACTGACGTTCTGACCAGGCGGCAGGAATTTTACCATCTTTATTCGACCAGTGGGGGGCAGGCCGGCGAGGCTAAGTCAATTCATGAAGTTGATCGGGTTCTTCCATCTGAAGCTCAGAAATGGCTGTCCTTTGATCAATATCAGCGTCATTCCTGTCTGGATAGAATTGTCGCTCCGGATATCACCAGGGAAAGCTATGAACAAAGCTATTTCCAGGAAATAGGAAATTTTATCGGTCGAAAATATCAGGCCAATCTGGAAGAAGATAGCTTGGTTCTGGAAAGAGAAGAAGAGGTCCACCTAAGGAATATTACGGCCAGAGTCAACTTAAAAAAAATCATCAGGCCTGGTCAAAATTCTGTTCTTTTTGCCTGGGAAATCGAGAATAGAAGCGAGGCCGTTCTCAACTTTTCTTTTATATCGGAATGGAATCTGGCTCTCTTTGAACCTGAATATCGGATCAAGGACAACAGAATAGAGTTACCCGGAAAGCAGCTGTTCCTGGAGGCAGCCAGTCCCGCCGACATCTGGTCTTTTCCGATCAAAACAGTCTCTCAATCAGAAAAGGACTTTGAGATTATCACTCAGGGGATTTCCTTTCACTTCCTGTGGAAGTTAAAGCTGGCTGGCGGCGAAAAAACCAGTGTGTTATATTTAACTCTTAATCACGGCCGACTTGATGACTGATTTAACCGGCTGGTCAGGCTTAAAAGTTTGATGGAAAAATTTTAAATTAAAATCAATATGATATAATAAATAAAAATCGATCAGAGCAGGTATGGCAGGAAAAATAGATAAAAATAACAAACTATTATGTCTGGTTCTTCATAGCCACATTCCCTATGTCATCAATCACGGCACCTGGCCTCATGGTACAGACTGGTTATTTGAGGCTACTGCTGAGACCTATCTACCTATCCTTGACGTGCTTCTCAGGCTGGAAAAAGAGGGACTGAAGTCTGGTTTGACCATCAGTCTAACACCTGTTCTGGTGGAGCAACTCCATAAACAGAGTTTCCGGCAGAATTTTCTGGACTACCTGACCATGAAGCTGGAGTCCGCAGCCGGCGATTATCTGTATTTTCAGCACACGGGTGAAAGGCAGTTAATGGAGCTGGCCTTATTCTGGAGAAGATGGTACGAAAAGATTTACCACCTATTTCTTGATGAATTTCATTCTGATCTGATTGGAGCTTTCGCTCATTTTATGAATACCGGCTCAATTGAAATCATAACTTCCGCCGCTACCCATGGTTATCTGCCCCTCTTAGCCAGGGATGAAAGCGTCAGGCATCAGGTACAGCAGGGAAGATTTGTCTATGAAAGATATTTTGGTAGAAAACCAGTCGGTTTCTGGCTGCCTGAATGTGCTTATCGCCCTGGTTATATCTGGCAGCCGCCACTGGGTGGAGGCGTGCCTTACGAGCGTCCTGGCGTTGACCAGATATTGGGAGAGGAAAATCTAGACTATTTCTTTGTTGATAATCACCTGCTGCGGGGCGGGGAAGCCAGAGGAGTTTATCTGGAGAGATTCCCGGCTCTACAGGATTTATGGGCAAGATTTAAGGAAAAATATCAATCAAGTGAGCCACTACGGCCCCAGAGCCCTTATTTACCTTACCTGACCTATCCCGCTGGTCTAACCTTTATGGCCAGAGATGATATTACGGGGCAGCAGGTCTGGAGCCGTCATTCTGGCTACCCGGGAGACGGCTATTATCTTGAATTTCATAAAAAACATTTTCCTGGCGGATTGCGTTACTGGCGGATCACCTCATCTTCATCGGACCTGGCTGATAAGCTTCCATACGAGCTGGAGCAGGCCAGCGCCAGAATTAAAGAACATGCCCATCACTTCGTCTGGCTGGTCAACGAAGTTTTAAAAGATCAAGAAGAAGGCATAATTACCTCTCTCTATGACACCGAACTGTTTGGACACTGGTGGTTTGAGGGGCCGGAATGGCTGTATCAGGTGATAAAAGAACTCTCCCGGCCTGAATCGAAAGTCAAGCTGGACACCGCCTCCAGCTGTCTGGAAGAAGTCCCTCCTGCTATTTATGTTTCGCTGCCAGAAGGTTCATGGGGAGAAGGTGGATTCCACTGGATCTGGTTAAATGATAAAACTGCCTGGATCTGGTCAAAAATATATGAGCTGGAAAAAAGATTCTGGGCAATTTTTAACAGTCAAAACCAGCCAGATTCCTTAGGTATCAGACTCTTGAAACTTTTATGCCAGGAAAAATTCCTGCTGGAAAGTTCAGATTGGCCTTTTTTGATCTCAACCATGACTGCCAGGGATTATGCTGAAGCCAGAGCCAGCCTTCATTTTGAACGAGCTATGAGGCTCCTCAGTTTAATGGAGAAGGGCCAGCCTCTGACTCCCGAAGAGTATTTCTGGCTGGAAAAAGTTGAGTCAGAAGATTCCTTATTCAGGGAGGTTATGCTGCCAGATGGAAAAATCATATAAAAAAATTCTGGTTATGATCCTGTGCGGGGGAAAAGGTGAAAGGCTTTATCCTTTAACCAAAGACAGGGCTAAACCATCTGTCCCATTTATCAGCAGCTATCGTATTATTGATTTTAGCCTGTCCAATGCCCTGAATTCTGGCCTGAGAAAAATTGCACTGTTAACTCAATATAAATCACTGTCGCTTGAAAAACACATTCGTCAGGGCTGGAGTATTTTTCATCCTGAAAGCAATGAATACATAATCTCGTTACCGGCCCAGGGCCGGTTCAGTGAGCACTGGTATGAAGGCACAGCAGATGCTGTTTTCCAAAACATCTACTCGATTCAGCAGGAAAATCCTGATATTATTCTGGTTCTTTCCGGGGATCATGTATATCGGGCTGACTACCGCTTGCTTTTGAATTTTTTCCTGGAAAAAAAGGCAGAAGCTGTAGTTATGGCCCATACCTGTCCAATCGAAGAAGCCAGCCGCTTCGGAGTGATCAGTGTTGATGATAACCAGCTGATTACCGGCTTTAGCGAAAAACCTAAAAAGCCAGCGGCTTTGCCCTGGTCACCTGGACTTTCCTTGATTTCCATGGGAGTCTATATGTTCGAAACTGCTGTTCTGGTCAAAGCCCTGATCAATGATGCCAAAAATCCCAGATCTACTCATGACTTCGGGCACGATGTGATACCGGAGCTTATCAAGCGTCACAAAACTTATGCCTATACCTATGAAGATTACTGGCAGGATATCGGGACCATAGATGCTTACTGGCAGGCTAACATGGACTTTCTGACGACTGCTGCTCCTTTCCAGCTTAACGATCCAGATTGGCCAATTCGTACTTATCGGCCGCAATATCCGTCTTCTTTCATTACCAATGGAAATATCAACAACTCAATTCTAGGTTCAGGCTGCCTGATTATGGGGGGAAGGATTGAAAATTCAATTTTATCTTCCGGAGTCATAGTAGAGGATGAAGCCGAAATAGAGGATTCTATAATATTTGAAGGAACAGTCATAAAAAAAGGAGCAAAGCTCCAGCGGACAATACTTGACAAGCAGATTGTTATTCCACCGAAATTTTCGGTTGGTTTTGACCTGGAAAAAGACAAAAGCTATTTTAAAATAAGTGGCGGCGGGATCAGAGTTATCCCCAAAGCCTGGAGGCTGGAATGATCGAGCGATACAGCCTTCAACCCAACAACTTCAATCCCGAAACCCCCAAAGAATTAGTTATTCTATCGATTATTGCCCAGAGCTTTTTCCAGCCTTTTTCACTTGAAGATAATCTGCTGGTAATCCTGACTGCCCTGACTGCTGGTTCAGGTATCGGTTTTAATCGGGCTATGCTGTTTTTAAACGATGGAATGAAATTAAAAGCGACTACCTGGTTGGGTCCCCGATCTCCGGAAGAAGCTGAGGCTATCTGGACGATGCTGTCTTCGCCTGGCATTGGTTATGCCGAAATAGTCGCCTATAATCGCGACCTGGTAACCAAGATGGTCAAGGATATTCAACCCAGACTTAAATCTCTGGTTTATGATCTGGAGAGCAGGACACTGCCCTTACCGGCCGCAGCTGCCGCCAACAAAGAGATTGTTGTGGTAACTGAAGCTCAAAACGAGCCGGTGGTCGATTCCAATTTTATCAAGTTTATTCAAGTAGATAGCTTTCTGTGTTTGCCCTTAGTTGCGCAGGATGAGATACTCGGAGAAATTGTGGTTGATAAGGGAATCACCCATGCCCCCATCGAAGCCAAGGATATCGAGCTAGCTCGATTATGTGCTCTGCTGGCCGGCAATTATATTTACACCACCAACCTTTATAAAAAGGTAGTGGAAATGGAAAAGATGGCCGCCCTGGGTGAGATGGCTGCCTTTGTTTCTCACCAGCTAAGGAATCCGATAGTAGCCATTGGTGGCTTTACCAAACAAATTTTATCCAGTCCCTGCCAGCCAGACCGTTGCCGGCGAAACCTGAATATTATTCAAGAGCAGGTCAAGCATCTTGAAGATATCATTTATAAATTGAGCCACTTTTTGAAGATTACAATCAGGGAGCTACAGCCGGTTGATGTCAGGCCCATTCTTTTGAACCTGGTAGAAAGGCCTGATATCAAACTTAAGGCAGCTAGGAAAACCATATCGTTGAAAATAAATGAAAATTTACCCCTGATTCAGTGCGACCCGATCTATTTTGAAGAGGCAGTGGTCAATCTTCTGGATAATGCTCTGGATGTGACACCGGAAGGAGGCAAAGTTTATTTGCGAGCCAGACCTTATAATGACAAGTATGTTTTGATTATTATCAAAGATTCAGGACCGGGTCTAGATGAGAAAAGTCGCGATAAACTATTTAGTCCTTTTTATACGACGAAAGAAAATGGTACCGGGCTTGGTTTATTGTTTGTCAAGCGCATTATAGATACCTGTAATGGAAAACTGGAAGTTCAAAGTAAGCCAGGCCGTGGAACCATGTTTAAACTCTATTTCAAAATCCAGGAAAGGGGACCATCATGAAAAAAATATTACTAATTGAAGACGATCTGGCTTTAAGCTTGCTTTATGAAGAAGAGCTGAAGAATGATGGCTACTCAGTAGTGGTTGCCCACGATGCCGATTCAGCGCTGGAGCTGGTCAAAAATGAACCATTCGATCTGATCGTTACGGATATTAGAATGCCAGGGAAAGACGGTATTGAACTCATTGCCAATGTCATGGGGCTGCGTAAAGATATTCCAATTATCATCAATACAGCCTATCAAAGCTATAAGGATGATTTCATGACCTGGGCAGCTGATGCCTACATAATCAAATCCTCATCTCTGGATGAATTAAAAGCTAAAATCAAAGAGCTAATTGGCAACTGATTTTCGGCTATTTGAAATTATTTTAAAAGAAGGGACGAATCTATGCCAGAATTAAGAAAAGATATGTTGACGGGAAGATGGGTTATTATCTCGACCGAAAGAAGCCGGCGCCCGGATGATTTTCATTCGCCGGCCCCGGTTGAAATTAGAAAGGAAAATCTAGCCTTCTGCCCGTTCTGTCCAGGCAATGAAGCCAAGACGCCGCCGGAAGTTTATTCAATTAGAAATGATGACTCTGAACCTGACCAACCGGGCTGGGAAGCCAGGGTCGTCCCTAATAAGTTTCCTGCTCTGAAACCAGGTCCGCTTCCCCCTCGGAAAACTAGGGGAAGCTATCAATGGATGGAAGGAGTTGGAGTCCATGAGGTAGTGATTGAAAATCCAGATCATGGTCTGGAAATGGCTGATTTACCTCTTGATCACCTGGCTGATATTATAAGAATTTATCGTCAGCGGACGGTGGCAATTGAGCAACAATTTCACTATCAATATGTCCAGATTTTTAAAAATAAGGGGAGGGAAGCCGGAGCTTCGCTCTCCCATCCTCACTCACAGATTATAGCTACTCCTATTGTTCCCAAGAGGGTCAAAGAAGAAATCTATGGGGCAGAAAGATTATTCCGCAATTCTTTCCGCGAATGCGCTATCTGCCGAATGCTACGGGAGGAACTGCAAGCCGGCGAAAGGCTGGTTTTTAAAAATGATTCCTTTGTTGCCCTGACCCCCTTTGCCTCCAGATTTCCGTTTGAAATGGCCATCATTCCAAACAGACATTCGGCTTTTTTCCGCCAGATCAGCGACGAGGAAATTGTGGCCCTGGCCGAAGTTTTGAAAGAGGCTCTTAGCCGCTTAAAAACTGAGCTGTCTGATCCGCCCTTTAATCTCGTTTTCCACCAGGCTCCGAATCCTCAGGTTGCCGAAAAAGCCTGGCCAGGTATTGATTTTTATTATCACTGGCATCTGGAGATTTTACCTATTCTGACCAAGGTGGCTGGATTCGAGCTTGGTACTGGCTTTTATATCAATCCCATGCCACCGGAATCAGCAGCTGAATACCTGAGAAAAAGTGAACAACCCAGGACCTAAAATTCAAGTATTTTTAGATATAGCTCATGATAATTAGAAGCAGCTTTTTCCCAGGAAAAATCACTGCGAAAAGCATTGTCTTTGAGTTTTGACCAGAAAGGCTGTCGTTGGTATAAGCTGAGAGCCCGATCAAGAGCAGCCAGCAAAGACTTTGTTTCATATTCCTGGAAGAGGAAGCCATTGCCTTCCAGTCGCTCCGGATCAAATTCCTGAATACTGTCTTTAAGCCCGCCTGTGCTGCGAGCAATTGGAATAGTGCCATACCTTAAGCTGTACATCTGAGTCAATCCACATGGTTCATACCGGGAAGGAATCAGAAAAAAGTCGCTGCCAGCATATATCAGCCTGGCCAGCCGGTCGTCAAAAGCTATCTTCAAGCCAAATTTATCCGGATATTTTTTCGCAGCTTCAAGCAACATGTCCTGAATTTGTTTTTCTCCTGTCCCGAGGATGATGAGATAAAGGTCTCTTTTTAATATTTCTTCCAGGCTTTTGACCAGAAGGTCAAAGCCTTTCTGCCCGGCCAGCCTGGAAACCAGGCCAACGATCGGTTTTTTACTCTGGGGGTCAAAACCAAAATAGCGAAGAAGTTCCTGGCGGCAAAGGAATTTGCCAGCGGGCGCCTGACGTGAGTAATGAGCGGGCAGAGCCGGATCGGTTTCAGGATTCCATTCTTGATAATCAATACCATTTAAGAGGCCAAAAAGGCGATCGCTCCTTTTTCTTAACACCCCATCCAGTCCGAAGCCAAACTCCGGTGTCTGAATTTCCTGGCTATAAGTCGGACTGACAGTGCTAATAGCGTCAGAATAAAGAAGGCCTGCTTTTAAATAATTAACCTGGCCATAAAACTCCATATCTTCCGGGTTGAAAAGATAGAAGGGCAGGGCAACCTGGCGAAGGATTTCAGGAGGAAAAAGCCCCTGGTAAGCCAGATTGTGGATGGTAAAAAGTGATCTGGTTTTCTGATAAAAGCTATCATTTGGCAGGACATGCTTCAAATAAGCCAAAGTTAGCGCTGCCTGCCAGTCATGGGCATGGATTATATCCGGTTTCCAGTTAATCAACTTCCAACCAGTCAGAACAGCCAGACAGAAAAAAGCAAAACGATGACCATTGTCAGGGTAGTCACCACCAGGAGTACCATAGAGGTAATCACGATCGAAATAAAAATCGTTCTCAATGAGATAAACTTTAAAGTTTTCTACCTGATATTCAAAAATTGAGAAGCTATTCTGGACTCCGGCTGGCAACAACTCCAGCTTGACGTTTCCGGCCAGCTGCTTCAGGTTGAGGTTTTTTTTCTTTACTTCACGGTAAAGCGGCAGCCAGACAGTGACTTCCAGTTGACTTAACCGGCTGAGATATTTAGGTAAAGCTCCAGTCACATCGGCCAGACCGCCTGTTTTAGCCAGAGGGGCCATCTCGGGCGTGATAAAAGCAACTTTTAAGTTTTGACTCTGATCCATTTATTTAACCTCAAACTTCAAATTAATTCTTTCAGAAAAACAATGCGGGCAAAAAGCTCGGGCCAATGGGAATCATAAACACCATGGGGGCTGAGTGACCAGCCAATTGATGGTTCGATTTTCCGTCCATTAGCCTCGAGAGCTTCAAAGCGGAAAAAATTCATCAGCCAGATATCGCCAGGAGAAGGTGGTAGCGGGCGGCCCTGAGCCAGGACCTCAAAACCTGACCAGGGGAAAGCCAGTTCAACTGTCCAGCCCCGGTCGATATCAGATGAATCATTCAGACTACCATCCAGCTTAACTGCCCATTTCAAACCTGGAAAATCCCAGTCCATAAATGCCCAGCGGCGCCCCCGGGGATGCCGGCCATAGCGGCTGCTGTCCTGAAAGCCTCCCAGCACGTCTACCTTGCCTCGCCTCAAATCGAATTCAGGAAGATCAAAAAATCCGCCTGGCTGAAGGGCTTCCTGCCAGACGTAAAAAACTTCATAAATGGTACCCAGAGCATTAATTTGAAGCTCATAGTAACAGTCGGGCCCAGCCATAAAGACTTCCACATCATTTTCCAGCCAGAGAAAGGAATCCCTTTCTGCCAGCTGAGCCTGAAGATCTGGCTCTTCCAGCCAGAAAGCCACATAAAAATAATGATCGTCGGCCAGACAGGCCAGTCTGGTCTCAAAAAAAGCAGGCCGACCGGAAACAAGATCAACAAACCTCTTTGACTTTCTGGCCTTTTTCCAGACCGGTTTTTCCAGATTGCCATCAATTTCCAGAGGAGTGTAAGTTCGGTAGCAGTGATAAACTTCCGGTTCAATATTACCAGGCATGGTTATTACTTTAGGACTAGCCATTTTTTTTTCATCTTATGCTAATTTTAAAGATCTTTCAGACCGGTGATTTTGGATATGATTTTATCAACATTCATCCGCCTTGACAACCAGAATGAAAAAAAACAGTTCAGTCACTCCCTATCAGGCTCCTTTTTATCTAATACGAAAAACTCAGACCTAAAAGAAAATTCCTACCAGGTTCCTCTCTGGAATCAGGATCTGGCCTGGCCAGATACCATTTATTGAATAGATTATTAACCCGGAGATTAACTTTGAGCGCACGGTTAAGCCGGTAACTGGCCCTCAAATTAACCAAACTATAATCAGGAATAGCTATCTCAGCCGGGCCAGGTTCATCCTTTTTAGCTTGATATAGCAGGCTTATCTCCAGAGTAAGACGACTCAACCAGGCTCTGCCTCCTATGAACAATCTAGGAGATGGGATGTCATTAAGCGGACCACCGGTAACCTTGCTCTGCCCATCATAAAAAAAATAATTGCCGAAGAAAGATAAGCGAGACCAGGGAAAATATTCAGCTTCCAACTCTACGCCCTTTATTTTGCCCTGTTCTACATTACCATAGGTATAGAGCTGGCTGCCAATTAGATATCTCTCAATCAGGTTGTCTATGTTATAGACAAAACCGTAGATTCCAAGAAACATCCGACTTCCGCTAATTTTGACGCCGGCATCGAAATTTTGACTTGATTCATTCTTAAGCTGGGGATTGGCAATGATAAAGCCGCGACCGGTAATACCTGTATAAAATTTCTCGTTAATATCAGGTGTGCGGTAAGCACGAGAATAATTGGCAAAGAGAGAAACGTTCTGGAAAAGCTGATAGGAAGCCGCCAGAAAACCAGTCAGAGAATGATCGCGGGTGGACAAATCTTCACCGCCAGTTTCAGCCCTGGAATAAAGCCAGTCATAACGCCAGCCGCCAGTTATGTCCAGTTTCTTTATCATTGAAAAGTCCAGTGTCAGAAAAAGACCGGAATCCAGACGTCGGCCACGAGTATACGGATATTCGTCAATAATTTCATTAATCTGGCCATAGTCATCAAAATTTATATACTGATTATAAGCCTGGCTGTCGGCCCGACCGATTAAATCAGCTCCGGTCGTTAGCCTCAGGCCACTTAACAACCTGAATTCACAGGACAGTTGAAGGCCAAAATCAGTGCTCTCTGTCCTGGCATAACTTTCCTGGGTTTTGACCGAATTGTCAATTTTATCTGTTCTGGTCTCCATATAATTGGGATTAATATATAAATGGAAGTTAAGCAGGGCTTTGGGTCCAAATGATTTTTCCTTCCAGTTAAATTGAAATAAATTCTGATTTTCAGCAGGATACCAGGTTGGCTTACTATCACTATTTATGGCTGGTTTGCCGATATTTTGGCCGCGCCCTAAAAGAAAGCTGGCACTAATTTCTCTCTTATCGGAATACTTGATTATCTTGCCCAAAAAGCTAGATTGACCAAAATATGAACAGGGGATTTCACTGCTCGGCGATTGATAGTTGTCGGCCTGGTCATCTCTAACTGAAAAGTAATAACCATAGCTCTGACCGGCCCCTGAAAAAGACAGATTGACTTCTCTTTCATTATTAACTGTACCATACTTAAGATAACCTCTGACTCGTAAAGGTTCTTCTGGCTGAGGCATATGTGTCAGGTAATTAATCACGCCGCCGATAGCATCGGAGCCGTAATAGACAGAGGAAGGACTGCGCAGTATCTCAACTTTTTGTATATCTTCTGGATTAAGGAAAGAAGCATTAGGCCCGGTTCGCCGATCACTGGAAAGGCGGGCATTATCAATGAGAAGGAGCACTCTTCTTCTGGCCAGACCACGGATGGAAGGCACAACGGAAAATCCTCCTGTGCCAAGAGTGGAAACCCCGGCAGTATTCTGGATAACCTCGGTGACCTGGGCAGGAAGTTGTTCCTCGATAGTTGCAGCTGTTAGAACTGAGCTGGCAGCAGGAACAGAAGTGACTGGTTCAGGAAAACGGGTAGCCGTGACCACTACTTCTTCTTTTTGAGAGATATAAGGGTTAACAACAAACTTGAGAATTTTCGCTTCAGCTGTAAGGTTAACCAGAAAATCCTGTTCAAAATAATCAGGGTGGGAAATGATCAGCTTAATCCTGTTGCTGCCGGCCGGAACATCAAGGACGAAAATACCTTCTTCATTGGTATAGCTGGATCTCTCAAAGTTATCAAGTCTTACTTCTGCCTGGACAACAGGCTGTCCGGTACTACTTAGTACTCGACCCTGAAGTCTGGTATCAGGATGTCGGACGTCCGCTTGAAGATCAATCAGGCTCACCATTACTACTATTACCAGGATAATAACAACTGTCCTAATTTTCATTTTGAATATCTCCTTAATTAAGTCTGGTATATTTCAATGGCTAACCCATAGAATAAAAGGTTGTCCTCTCCATCAGTAACTAAGCTCTATCCGGTAGCAACCCATCTTCCAGAATTTATAATCAAAATAGTTTCACGGTGTTAAAACCAAGCCAGAAAAACATAAGCTCCTACCAACCCGGTGAAGCTCAAATTGACAATCGGACTAACCTGGGGCAGAATTAACTCAGCTCTGCCTGTTCAGACCCGGCGGATAACTACTCTATAACCATGTAAAAAAATTCATCTTTTATCCGCAACTAATAGTATTTCTCAGGAGAAGTTTATTTTCAATAAGAAAAAGACAATAATTATCTTCGGCCGATGGCTCTCAGGTAAGTAATAAAATGGAAAATACAAAAAAGCCAAGTTTGAAAAAAGAATATCAGAAACAAGGAATCGTTCTCAGACCAGGCCGGCAAAAATCGGTTCTCAACCGCCATCACTGGTTATTTTCTGGAGCAATTCAGTCTTTTCCTCCTGATTTTATTGATGGAAATATTTATCCAGTTTTTTCAGCAGATGGCGAGCTTCTTGGTTATGGTTATTTCAACCGGGGATGCTCGCTCACCGGTCGCTTGATCAGTTTTGGCCCGGGCAGACCCTATGAAGCTATGCACCAGAATTTAATTGAAGCTATAAAATTAAGAGAAAAATTTTACGGACCAGCCCAGGCCTGCCGTCTGGTCAACGGAGAGAGTGATTCCTTACCGGGTCTGATTGTTGACCGGTATCACCCTGGATTGGTCATTCAAATCTCAACTCTTGGGATGGAAAAACTCAAGCCTCTGGTCATTCAATTTCTAAACGAATTAATCAAACCAGAATTTATTTATGAAAAATCACTCTTACCCTCAAGAAAAGAAGAAGGATTAAAAGAACAGGAAGGATTACTGACCGGACAGCTGACCGAACCACTCCTGATTGATGAGAGTGGTCTAAGATTCAAAGTCTATCTGCGCGGAACTCAAAAAACAGGCCTTTTTCTGGATCAACGTGAAATGAGACGGCTGGTAAAGGAACTGGCCAGTGGGAAAAAAATTCTGGATGGTTTTAGCTATACTGGCGGCTTTGCCCTGTCGGCTTTAAAGGGTGGGGCGGCTAAAGTTGACCTGGTAGATGATTCAGCTCCGGCTCTGGCCATGGCTAAGGAAAACATGGCTTTAAATGGATTTTCATCCTCCTCTTTCCGGTTAATCAAACAGGACATGTTTGACTTTCTGAACAAGGTAACCAGACTTGACTATGACCTGGTAATTCTTGATCCTCCAGCTTTTGCTAAAAAAAGGGCGGACGAAAAACAAGCCAGCCACGCCTATCAGCGTCTGAATTATCTGGCCCTGAGCAAAATGAAAGCAGCCAGCCTTTTATTGACCTTTTCCTGTTCTTATTATGTCAACAGAGAGCTATTTCAAAAGATAATTTTTCAAGCTGCTCTGCAGGCTGGCCGCCGGGTCAGAATTCTATCCCATCATCGTCAGTCCTTCGATCATCCGGTCAGTGTCTTCCACCCCGAAAGCGATTATTTGAAGGGCTTCCTGCTCTATATCAGTTAAGAGCCTGGAGTCAGAGCCAAGAAGCAGGTCAGGCGTAAAGGGCAGTATGACTGCTGCTGTCCTGTCCAGCTGCAGCCAGAACCAGCCTCTCCAAAATAAAATTTGCCCGGCTGAGGCAAAAACAATATAATCACAAAGGGAGAAGTAGATGAATCTCGAAGAAGCCATTAAAAAAACGCATCATCTGGCTGCGGCCATTGGTTATTCGGTTTTCGGTGCGCTGATTTTATACTTTGTTCTGGAGGAGTTGATCAGACATAATCTGGCTCCATTTTACGGCTTTTCTCATCTCTCCAATCATCAGACTCTGCGCTATATCTTTTATGGCTTAGCAGCCGTTTCTATCATTCTGGCCAGATTACTGCAATCATTGCTGTTAAAGAAAAAACCTGGAGATACACCTGAAACCCTGTTGAATAAGCTTCATCGCACATCAATTATTATGGTCATAATGAGTGAACTGCCAGCTCTGTTTGGCCTTTTATTATTTTTACTGGCCGGTCTTAACCGCGATTTTTATGTTCTCCTGATTATTTCAGTAGCTATTTTGTTTATCTTCTTTCCCCGGCGCCGTGCCTGGGAAGAATGGCTAACCAGCCAGATCTAAGAATAAAGAAGGTGCTGGCTTCAATCCTGGATTCTTCAAGTCTTAAACTGGAGCCGGGATTTTATTGACAGCAGTCTTTATCGGTATTTTAAATCTTAAAGAGAGGTTGGAATGAAGAAAACAATCTGGCCAGGAGCCCTAACCAGCTATTTAATTCTGGTAATAAGCATCAGCCTTTTACCGGCAATTCCCTGCCCGGCTCAACCGAGGCCTGTAAATTACAAGCTGGAAGTGGAACTTTTACCGCCAGCTGCCAGCCTGCTGGCTAAGGAAACCTTAGTCTGGACTAACCTCAGCCAGGATTATATACCCGATATGTATTTTCACCTCTACTGGAACGCCTTTAAGAATGAACTATCGACCCTGGCCAGAGAAGCCAGGCAGGAAAAATATTTTAAAAGATACCGAACAAAAGAGGAGGCATGGGGCTGGATTAAAATAACTTCGCTGACGACAGCTGACGGGCATGATCTCCTGGCGTCGGCTACTTTTATCAGTCCCGATGAGCCGCCCAATCCTCATGACCAGACTGTCCTGCGGATCATCCTGCCCGAGCCTCTGGGGCCAGGACAATCCATCAAACTCAATATCGAATTCCAGGCCAAGGTACCGCGGAACGGACTTCGGACCGGCCATTATAAGGATGGGTTTTTTATTTCTCAATGGTTTCCCAAACCTGGTGTTTACGAAGAAGGCAAAGGCTGGAACTGTCATGAATACCACCTAAATTCTGAATTTTTTGCTGATTTCGCCGATTTTGAGGTCAGGATTACCGTTCCATCTGAGCTGGTAGTAGGAGCCTGCGGAGAAGAGATAAAAAAGGCAGAAGACCGGTCGGCCGGGAAAACCACCTATACCTATGCTCAGGAAAACATTCACGATTTTGCCTGGACTGCCTCACCTAGATTTATAAAAGTTGAGCGGTGGTTTAAAGGAGAAGAGGAGGTCAGTCCGGAAGAATATCAGCAGATGGCAGAACTGCTCGGAGTTGATATTAGAGACATCAAACTGCCTGATGTCAGGATGATTCTGCTCATTGAAAAACAGCACCGACATCAAGTTGATCGTCACTTCCGGGCTTTAAAGGCAGCCTTAAAATATTATGGCCTCTGGTATGGGCCTTATCCTTACCGGACAATCACCATGGTTGATCCTCCCTTCAGGACCGGTAGCGGTGGTATGGAATACCCAACTCTTTTTACCGCTGGTACTTCCGTTCTGCTGGAAAAAGATGTTCTCACTCCGGAAGGAGTCATTATCCATGAGTTCGGTCATAATTACTGGTACGGGATGGTGGCCAATAACGAATTTGAAGAAGCCTGGCTGGATGAAGGGATAAATACCTATTCAACGGGCAAGGTCTCAGCCGTAGCCTACGGTCCTGGCAGAATACCCGCCAGGTTTAATGGCCTGCCTTTAAGCCAGCTGTTTAAATTGCCAGCTGTCTATGACTGGCAGCTGGGCAGAGTTATTTCCAGTCCTGTGGCCAAACTTGATTCGGTTCTCACTTCCTCCTGGAACTTTTACAATTCAGGTAGTTATTCTCTCAATGTTTATTACCGAGCTGCCACCTCCCTTTTTACTCTGGAAAGACTGCTGGGGGAGAAGACCTGGGCGCGGATTATGCGTACCTATCATCAGAGATATCGGTTCAAGCATCCGCGAACAGAAGATTTTATCCAGGTAGTCAATGAGGTCTCCGGTCAGGATTTAAACTGGTTCTTTCAGGAATTTTTCTATGCAGCTAAGGATTTTGATTATGCCATCAGCTCTGTAGAAACAAGAATTAAGCCAGAGAAATACCGGGGAATATTTGATGATCTGCCGACTGTAAGTCCAGAACATGATAGGGAAACCACTAACCAGACTGCCGTTTCGAAAAAAGACAAATCCAGGCAAAAGATATATGAAACCATTATTACGCTGAGGCGTTATGGCGAAATAATGCTTGCTCCTGGTTATAACCTCAAACTCAAAGTTGAATTCGAAGATGGTAGCATCGACTGGAAAGAATGGGATGGTCAGAGCCGCTGGGTGCGCTTTTATTTTGAAAAACCGGTCCGGGTCAAGAGGGCCGTTCTTGATCCTGACGGCCTCTGGCTGGTAGATACCAATTTATCTAACAATAGCTATGCCAGAAGAGGGCCGACGACGAAAATTATGAGTGTAACGACCGGTTTATTCTGGCTGGTGCAAAACATGCTGATTACCATGTCCAGCTGGTTATAAGGCAAAGGAGAAGTCAATGGCTGCTATTAGTTTCCTTAAGTCGGGATTTAATCGGGCTGGCCAAAAATTTAAGTTATCTGTTTATCTCTGGTTGATTATAATGGTCGTTTGTCTAATCTTAGTCCTGCCGGTAAATTCCCAGATCAGAACTTCTCTGGGACATCTGTCCTGGCCAGAACATTCGCTAATGCCCTTTGAGCTTAATCTCGTCGAGATTTTTCTGGTTAATCAAAATTTGCTGGCCTCTTATTTCATTTTTTTCCTGGTAACCATTTTGCTTTCGGCTCTGCTGGCTGTCTTTCTTAGCGGCGGGCTCTTTGGTCAGATGATTGACCCGGTGGATAGAGTCTCTTTCTCCCATTTCCTGGCTGCTGGCTGTCGGTATTTTGGCCGGTTCTTACTGTCTCTTGTTCTTTTTATACCATTCCTGGCGGTTTTTTTTATTGTTTTTAAATTATTGTCTGCTCCTCTTAACCTCTGGTCTGCCCGGGCGGTTAGTGAACGACCGGTTATCCTGGCCGGTTGGCTGTCTTTAGTTCTTCTGGCTCTTCTCTGGCCAGCCTTTAAAGTTATACTCGACCTGGTCAGAATTTTTATAGTAACCGAGGCCAAAAAGGTTACTGCCTCCTATGCCTCAGCCCTTAAGTTTCTAGAGCGCCATTTTTTCCAGCTGTGGGGTCTGTATCTGCTGGTCACCCTGGCAGTTGTTGTTATCTCAGGTATCTGGCTGGCTATCTGCCGGCTATTATCTCCTGCCCGGCCTGGCAGTCTTTTGGTCCTTATTCTTTTGGGCCAGGCCTTTGTTCTGTTCAGACTGCTGGCCAGACAGGTTTTAATCGGTGTCGAATATAGTTACTTTTCTATCAGAAAGGATAGTTAATGATTAAAATTAAATTCCTGGGCGCAGCTTCGCAGGTAACAGGCTCCTGTTACCATCTTTCTGCCAACGGTTTAAACTTTTTGGTTGATTGTGGTCTTTATCAAGAAAGAGAATTTCAAAGTCGCAACTGGCAGCCATTCCCGGTTCCTCCAGACAGAATTGATTATCTGCTTTTAACCCATGCTCATCTTGATCACAGTGGCTTAATTCCCAAACTGGTCAAAGAAGGGTTTAAAGGAAAAATTGTCTGCACCCGGCCTACCGCCGAGCTTCTCCCCATCGTCCTTTACGATGCAGCCAAACTGCAAGAAGAAGATGCTGAAATAAAAAGAAAGCGTCATGAGAGGGAAGGGCGTCGGGGTCCTTATCCGGAAATTCCTCTGTATACAGCTGCCGATGTCGACCGAGCCCTGCCACTGGTAGAGGCGATTGATTATCATCAGGAAATCAATCTGAATTCAGAAGTCAAAGCAAGATTTTATGAGGCCGGTCACATCATTGGCTCGGCTATAGTCGAGATTTTAACCAGGGACAACGGTTCAAAGCGGCGTCTGATTTATTCCGGTGATCTGGGACAATGGAATAAGCCACTGGTTCGCGATCCAGAAACTTTTGAGCAGGCCGAGTATATCTTCCTTGAATCCACCTATGGGGACCGTGATCATGAAGAATCAGGTGCTATCCCGGAAAGGCTGGCCCAGGTCATCAACCAAACCGTTAGCCGCCAGGGAAATCTGGTCATTCCGACTTTCGCTATCGAGCGCGCCCAGGAGTTAATGTATCATTTAAATAACCTGGTCAGAAGAAGAAAAATACCGGCAGTACCGGTTTTTCTCGACAGCCCGATGGCAGTTAACGTAACTGATGTTTTCAGCCATCATCTGGACTGCCTGGATGCTGAGGCCAGGCAGCTTTTTGCCTCCGGGCAAAATCCTTTTGAATTTCCTGGGCTGCAGTTAATCCGGGATTTCAGGGATTCTCAGTCCATTGCCAAATTGAAGAAACCTGCTCTCATCATGGCCGGCTCGGGGATGTGTACGGGTGGACGTATTAAGCAACACCTGGTCAATAATATCACCAGACCTGAATCAACTATTCTTTTTGTCGGGTATCAGGCCAGAGGAACCCTGGGTCGGCAAATTCTTGATGGTCAATCTCCAGTCCGCATTTATGGTCAGTATTATCCGGTCAAAGCCTCCATTGAACAGATTCAGGGATTCTCCGCCCATGCTGACCGCCGGCAGTTATTCAGATGGCTTGGTTATCTAAAGACACCACCCCGTGAACTTTTTCTCGTGCATGGTGAACGAGAAGTCATAGAGAACTTATCCCATGAGATTAACGACAAAATTAACTGGTCAACCACCCTCCCTGATTATCTGGACGAGGTTTCCCTGGATTAAGAGTCTTCAATTAAGTTGCTGGTAAAAACCACCACGCTCAGGGTTATTAATAATTCAGCTTGACCTGCAACCAGAGATAGGCTAAAAGGAAGGGTGATTAAAAAGGCTTATAAGGCTTTCCAGAAAGTGATGGTGATTTTTAGCTGAAAATAAAAATAAAAGCGGAGACAAGCATGACAAACTTTTTCCCGGAATCAAAACCTATGGGGCGAAGGAAATTTATGACTCTGGGCCTCCAGGGGGCGGTAGCCATGGCTTTAACCCCAGCCATGGTCAAAACTCTTCTGGCCGGTGGGAACCAGGCTAAACTGGAAGTCCCGCCAGAGTTACTTCAAAAGGTTATTACCAGTGCTTTAAAAAGGGGAGGGGATCTGGCTGAGGTCTACGTGGAAAACAGAATATCGCGCACCATCCTGTTAGAAGAAGGAAAATTCAAGAGTGCTGTTTTCGGTCTGGTAGGAGGAGCAGGAGTTCGGGTAATTGATGGAGATAAAACTGGCTATGCCTATAGCGACGAAGTGACCGAAGAAAAACTCCTGCGGGCGGCAGAGGTTGCTTCATTTATTGCCTCGTCCGGTAAAAAAATCAAGCCGGTAAATATCAAGGAACAGAAACGGCCATCTTATGTTACCGTTAAGATTCCTCTGGAAGAAGTGGCCGAGGCCCAGAGAATGGAAATTATGAAAAGAGCAGAAGATGCGGCTTTGAGTTATGATCCCAGAATCAAGATGGCTTCGATTGATTATTATGATGAGACCAGAGACCGCCTGATCGCTAACAGTGAAGGGCTGCTGGTCAAGAGCAGCCTGCCGCTTATTTTCTTTATTGTGCAGACACTGGCCGCAGGTAATGGCTCTTCCCATATGGGAAGAGAAAGGCTCAGCCGGCATGCCGGGCTGGAGATGTTTGAAGAAGAATCCCCCGAGAAAGCAGCTAAAGAAGCAGCCAGAGAATCAATAGCCATGCTGGAAGCAAAAGAAGCACCGGCTGGAAAAATGGATGTGGTCATTCAAAATGGCTGGGGCGGCGTCCTGGTGCATGAAGCAGTTGGTCATCCACTGGAAGCTGATAATATCGCCAGGCAAACAGGTGCTTTTGTCGGCAAACTGGGGAAAAAAGTGGCAGCCGATATCTTCACCATGGTAGATGATGGCAGCCTGCCCGGTTTTCGCGGGACAACGGATTTTGATGATGAAGGCACCCAGATGAAGAGAAACGTTTTGATTCAAAATGGGGTACTGGTCAAATTTATGACTGATATTCTTTCGGCCAGGCAACTCAACATGGAGAGGACGGGCAACGGACGTCGGGAGAGTTTCCGCTATTATCCGATACCACGCATGACCAATACTTTTATTGAGAAAGGCCAGGATAAACCAGAAGATATAATCGCCACAACTAAAAGCGGTCTGTATGTTCAAAGCTTGAGCGGCG